>Ga0209102_1000075_pt1 | contig 63276 bp, 47 predicted proteins | sample ConPoolayeHmetaG_FD_185483 | JGI IMG/M metagenome (GOLD analysis project Ga0209102, IMG submission 185483) | Hot spring microbial mat communities from California, USA to study Microbial Dark Matter (Phase II) - Cone Pool mat layer H metaG... ... | reverse complement strand
ATTAATGAAGAGGATGAGCTACGGGTTTAAAAATGTGGATGTTTATATAAAGAAAATGCTCCTTTCTTTTGTCCCTCTTACCCTTATCCCTTTAATCAATTTTTACCACACTTTTTAAGGATGAGCCAGCCAGCTCTTGACAAAATGTCCTGTGGAGGTTATTTTATATATGTAGTTATGTAAATTTATTAAAATGGATAATCTTTTCAAGGCGCTGGCTGATTCAACAAGAAGAAAAATTATCCAGCTTTTGAAAGATAAAGATATGACGCCGTCAGAAATTTTAGAAAAAATAGATATATCTCAACCAACCCTTTCTCACCACCTCGACATCCTGAAAAGGGCCAATTTAATCCAGGGAGAAAGGGAGGGTCAATTTATTAGATACTCCCTGAACATGGGTGTGTTCGAAATGGCGATAGAATATTTAATGAAATTTATTAAAAAGGGGTAAATTGATGAGATGGAGTTGGAAAAGAGAAATTTTCCCTCTTTTGATCATTGCTCTCCTGCTTATTTTAAGCCTTTACTTTTACCCCCAGCTTCCTGAAATTATTCCGTCTCACTTTGACCTCCACGGAAACCCGGATAAATTCGCCCCAAAGATGAATGTTATTATTTTTGTGCCTGCCTTAATTATAGGCCTTTATCTCCTCTTGACTTTCATCCCCTTAATCGACCCCTTCTGGAGAAGGATTCAGAAAAAATATACCCTTTTCCTTCTCTTTCGTGATTTTATTCTCCTCTTCTTTCTTTTCTTTTATCTTCTGGTCTTAATTGCGGCCAAGAGAGGAAGTCTACCTCCCCAAGCTCTCGGCCTTGGCTTAGGATTTCTATTTATCCTCCTTGGAAACTATTTGCCGAAATTGCCCAGAAATTTCTTTTTTGGCCTTCGTTCCCCCTGGACCTTAGCCTCTGAGGTTGTCTGGAGAAAAACCCACATCCTGGGGGGCTGGCTGTTTGTTGCCGGCGGAGTCTTGATGGTCTTACTTTCTTTCTCAAAGTTCGGCTTGCCGATTATCATCTTTACGAACATAGCTGTTATCGTCATTTTTACAAGCGTTGTTTATCCCCTTCTGCTTTATAAAAAATTACAAAGAAGCGAAAAAATTAAAGCGCCCGATTTATGACTGAAAGATGACCTTATGCCCGAAGATGTGAATCCCTTAATAATCGGGGAAAAGAGGCTCGTGGCAGCCAAAGGGTTGGTTATGCTTGCTTAACAATTCTGGTAAACAGCCGAGCAGGAATAATTTAATGCAGTAGCGATAATGATTAAAAAAGAAAGGGGGAGATTTACGAAAAAAGGACCCATTCTTTCTTGTCTTTCACCTTTAATCTCTAATACTCTGAGTAAATTTACAGATTTTCCTTTAAATTTTGTTTTAATTTTAGTAAGCCTTAAAAGACATAAGAAATAAAAGGAGCATAGTAGGAAAAAATGAAAAAAGGAAATGAAAAAGTTTTTGTCGTAATCTTGTTAGCCGCAAGTACCGTTATTCTCTGCAGCCTGGTTTTCCCCTCCCCTTTATGCCTTCAGCAAAAAATCGCAGTGCCGGGTACGTCAGAAATTATTACTCAACGGGCAATGGAATTGGTCGAAAACATGATTAAGGGAGAATTTGAGGCCGCGACTAAATACTTTGACGAAACAATGAAGAAAGCGGCCCCGGCCGAATTTTTGAAGAAAATCTGGGAACAACTCCAAGCCCAAGTTGGCCGGTTTCAAGAAATTAAAGGCTCCAGAGTGGAAACTTCCGCGGTTTACGATTTCGTTCTGGTCGCCTGCCAGTTCGAAAAACAACAGCTTGATTGCAGAGTCGTTTTTAATAAAGCGGGTGAAATTGCCGGGTTAAATTTTGTCCCCCACCTGGAAATTAAGGAAAGCCCTCCCCCACCCTACGCTCGGCCCGAGCTTTTTCGGGAGCAAGAGGTGGAAATAAAAACGGACGAGTGGGTTCTTCCCGGCACATTAACCATACCCGAGGGTCCAGGGCCCTTTCCCGCCGTGGTCCTGGTTCATGGCTCAGGGCCGAATGACCGCGATGAAACCGTCGGCCCTAACAAACCTTTTCGAGATATTGCCTGGGGGCTGGCCTCAAAGGGAATCGCCGTTCTCCGCTATGATAAAAGGAGCAAGGTCTATGGCCCGAAGCTGGCTCAGGATAAAAAGTTGGCTGCTTCATTTACTGTTAATGAAGAAACGGTCGATGATGCTGTTTCGGCCGTGGCTCTGTTACGAACAAGAGAAAAAATCGAGGCAACCAAAATTTTTGTCCTTGGTCATAGCCTTGGCGGGATGATGATTCCCCGGATTACGTCGCGTGATCCTTCCATCGCTGGCTTTATCATCATGGCCGGAGCGACCAGACCATTAGAAGAGGCTATCCTGGAGCAGACAAGATATATTTTAGGTTTATCAGGGACCATGAATGAAGAGGCCAAGAAAAAGCTGGAAGAAATCGAAAATCTGGTAAATAAGATCAAAAACCTCAAGGAAAGCGGAGAAAACCCTGAAGAAGCAATCCTTGGCGCGTATCCCGCCTACTGGCTTGACTTGCGCCATTATAATCCACCTGAAGAAGCTAAAAAGATTGACCGCCCCTTGCTCATTCTGCAGGGAAAACGGGACTATCAGGTAACAGAAAAGGATTGGGCAAATTGGCAAAAAGCCCTTGAGGGCAAAAAGAACGTGGTCTTTAAACTCTTTTCTACTTGCAATCATCTTTTTATCGAGGGGAAAGGCTTGATTACACCCAATGAATATCTTTATACGGTAGGCAACGTCTCTGAAGAAGTCATTAACGATATCGCCGCCTGGGTTAAATCTCTGAAGTAAATCAAAATTTTAAAAAAGCGTGTTCTAATAATAAATCTGTCCTATAGTATAAATTATTGGTAGGAGGAAAATTGAAAAAGATATTTTTTATGATTTTGTTGGTTGTAACCTTAACTTCTTTAGCCCTGCCTCAAGAGGATGCCCGAGGGTGTAAAGACCATCCGCTGTTCAATCGCTTAAGTAATTTTTATATTGTTGACTGTTCAGAAAATTACAATGAGGTCAATCTTCACATTTCTGAGGAAAACACGATTAGCAAAGAAGGCAATGTTTTTAAGATTGATTATGCCTTCAACTATGAATCTGGTGCTAAATGCCCCAGCACATTACAGGTAATAAAAAATTATGAAAATGCTATATTGAAAAAGGGCGGCCAGAAAATTTATAGCAGCCTCGGCCCTGGCCTGGCCACCTTTACGCTAACCGCTAAGGACACAGAATACTGGGTGATGTTGGAACAGACTTCAGGCGACCGCGACCTTTGTGAAGAATTTTATCTTTATGTAGTCGAAATAAAATCAATGAAACAGGAAATTCAGGCCAATGAAATTTTAGAAGCCTTGAATAAAGACGGTTTCGTTGCCCTCTATATCAATTTTGAGACCGGAAAAGCCATCATCAAACCAGAATCACAAAAAATCATCGGTCAAATTGTTCAAATGTTAAAAGAAAATCCAGACTTGAAAATTAGCGTTGAAGGCCACACCGATAATGTGGGAACAGTGGACTTCAACCAGAAGCTTTCAGAAAATAGAGCTATAGCGGTGATGGAGGCGATCTTGGCTCAAAACATTGATAAGAATCGCCTTTCCGCCAAGGGCTGGGGGGCAACAAAACCTATCGCCACTAATGAGACTGAGGAAAGAAGAGCCAAAAATAGACGAGTGGAAATTGTAAAAAAATAAAAAAGAAAAAGATAAATTTCCCTGCCTGGGGGCTTTTTCTTAGTTGGTGGACAAAATAATTCGCATGAATGAAAGCGCTATGTCAATTATCTTCTTTTTATTTTCTTATGCTCGTGGCTCATTTCGTGCCGATTTGTCAAATGCACGGGCCGGTGTTTTTCCCAGAATGAGCATATCCTCCCTTAGGTTTCTCATCCAATTTACCAGACTTGAAGTCTCATGCAAACAAACGCGCTTACTTTTGGGTGGACGAAACTGAAGATTAATGACCTCTCCGCACTAAGATCATTCTCCTTCGTACTACTTCCCTTAGGTCCCGGAGCCGACCAGGCGGTATCCAGAAAGAAAACAATGTGCCATTCCTTAGAATAATAGCCAGACCCCTTGCATCCAACTTATCTGTTTTATTGCCGCCCACCGTCATTGCCTTGGACTTCGCGGCATTAGCCAGAACAGGGTTATGCCCTGCTTTCTCAATCTCATCAACTATCCATTACCAATTTCCAACTGTGGCTAAGGCTATAACTGAAGCCTGAGGCAATGAACTGAGATAATCCCGAAATTCCTCGGGACAATTAAGAACCTTAAAATAAAAACCCTCTTCTCCTCTTTCGTCAATCCAGGTGAAAATTGAATACTTCTTATGAGCGTCGCATCCATAGTATCTTTTCAGGCTGCTTACCTCCTGAGCCATATTTTATCTGGCCGAAGATAAGCAGCCCTTTCATATCATCAATTTGATCTAAGAAGATGAGTCATCTTAAACTCTCCTTTTAAGACATTTATCTTAAAAGTAGAGGTAGTTATTCACTATGGATCAAGGGAATTACGAGAAAGCTTTGTAAGGTAATACTAACGGGATTTTTAAATAGGGAAATGTCGATAAGGTCGATTCTGGAGTAGTTAATAGTGGAGCTGATAATGGTGGATGCGGAGGAGAATGGGCTTTTTCCTTAAATAGCGTCTTTTTTCGGGACGATAACCGCCTATCTCATCGAATACACAGAGGATTGGGCCAATGGATATGCCTATATCAAAGCTGATAAGCTTTAGCCACTGTTAGAGCAAGAATTGGCTTGGGCGGCTAGTTAGGAGCTAGAAATTGAGAGCTTACAATGGCCTTTTGGCGAACAAAATTTGACGCGACCTTAATTTTTGTTAAAATCTTGAAAAAAGGGGCTGAAGAAAATGCGAAGAGGGAGTATTATTTTCCAATCAATCAGGATGCTTGGATTTCTAACGGCCTTTATCGCGGCGTTTTTTTCCTTCGGGCTACTTCAGAGTGGTCAATGGAAGGGAAAGATTGAAACTAAGGAAGGAATAAAATTTATCAGGAATCCATCGAAACCTGCCTATGGAGAATTTATTTTTGAGCTGGAAGAAGACCTAAGCCTGGGAGGCGATCCAGCTCAAGAAAAATACTATTTTCCTCGTGGTGTCTCGCTCAATGTAGATGACGAAGGTAATATCTATGTCTGTGATTTAGGAAATAGAAGGGTCCAGAAGTATGACCAATCAGGAAAATATGTTACCACCATTGGCCGCGTTGGCCAAGGCCCAGGAGAATACACTTTTCCCAGCCGGGTTCATTTTAATAGCGAAGGAGACATTTGCGTCTCTGGCGGCCGAGAGATTGTTTATTTTACTAGGAACGGCGATTTTTTAAGAAAAGTAAGTCTGAAAGCCACCCTTAATTATTTCATTCTTGGACCAAAAGGAACGATTGTTGGCAAGCAACAACCTTGGCCTAACAACCCCGTAGAGACGTTGCTTCAACTCAATGCTGAGGGTGATGTCATCCGGACCATTGCTGAGTTCCCGAGCCTGGGAAGCGTGAAAAAGGGAGTTATTATCATGCACTGGTATAAACCAATTATAGGCCTAGCCCTGGCTCCGCCTGACTCCTTCTGGTATGGCTATTCAGCTGAATACAAACTTTATCTGGCTGACTCTGAAGGTCAAACGAAACTTATAGTAACCAAAGATGAAAAGCCAGCTCTAATTTCTTCCAGAGAAAAAGAAGCAACAAGAGAAAAAGGCATTTTCGCCTGGATAGGCTATATCCCAGGACAAATGCCTATGGAGCTTGTCGCCTTTCCCCGCCACCGGCCTTTTTTTGGATCCTGGTTTTTAACGGATGATGCCGGCCGATTATATGTCCCAAGAATTAAATCAATTTTGGACGAGACTAAGAGAATGGAGTTTGATATTTTTTCTCAAAATGGCATTTATCTTTACAAAACAATTTTTAATTTTACTCCTAATCTGATCAAAAAGGGCTATGTTTATGAAATTCACCGTGACGAATCGACAGAAGAAACAAAAATCCTCCGCCATCGAGTCAAGAACTGGTCTCAGTTTAAAACTGAAATATAAATAAATAGACGCTGCCCTTGAGGCTGTAGTTTTAATTAAAGGATATAATTTTCTTCTTAATGAGTGATTTTTTATATAAATTAAACATTATAGGCATTCCTTTGCAAATTCCTTTGGTCAATTCTGGCTTATTAACGAAATTTTTACAATCGCCTTTAACCGTAACTCCCAGCAAGAGTAAAAAGGGACAATATTTCCCTTCTAAAGCATGGCATAGACAATCAATATCGTTATCGGAAAACAGCCATAGCTCACTTCGCCTTTTTTCGCACATATTGGCGACGAAATAAATACTATACCCAACCTTAGTAAAAGATATTATTTACTCTCCACTGCTTAGCTGTTTACGCACGCTTCTCTACGAAATCTTAAGATAATTATTCGCTATCTCAGGATGAACAGGAGCCGCAAGGGCTTGCCTTCTCTCTCTATAATGACTTCACATTCATTCTCGTTCTTAATTTCACTATATAGATGGAAAAGAGTCGACAGGTCATTCAGCTCTACCCCGTTTATTTTTCTTATCACATCATTCTCTCTGATTCCTATTTCAGACAGAATTCCGGTCTTTGGCAGGCTGATTATCTTAAAACCACGGGTTCGGCCATTTAGGGTGTGGGGAATAAATCTTATTTCTTTCATAATCAGCGGCCATTCCAGTTGAATCTTATTCTTAATATCAGACTTGACCAACTCTATTTTTCTGAAATCAAGGCCTTCATCCATTATCGGATTGTTAATTAAAGAATCATTCGGAGCCCCTTTTTCAGCCGTTTTGATAAGATTCTGAGTTGGACTCTTATTTTCGTTTTGCTTTTCCCCTAACTCGCCTTTAAAATTAAGCCTTTTCCCAATTAAGATTTGATGCCTTATTCCTTCATTCTCAAGGACAACTCCGTTTTCTTCAACCTGGACCAGTTTGAGGCCAAAAACACTCTCCCCTTTTTGAAGTAGAAGAATCTGCCCACTTCCCTCTTCTTTAATAATAGCCAGGGAGGAAGAAGCGTCTTTGGATACAACGACACCGATCAAGCTAAGGGCAAAGGGGTCAGTTTTTTCATCTTGGGGAAATTCAGGCCAAAGAACGGTAAAGCAGCATAATATTAAAAATATATATTTAAACAAAAAGAAATGAACAAAATGTCGCTTTTTGAGCACTGTAATCTAACGCACCTGAATTAAAACATGCACTTCATCAATTCATTATTCTCTCAACTATCCAGACTGTTGGCCTTAAACCCTCGCGGATAACGGCTTTGAGATATTCTTTATTCCGAATAAAATCGGCCACAGGCGGACTCAGCCGATAATAGATATCCACCAAAGCTCGTCCTACCGGATGGGGTAGCAGATATTTATCGCGAAAAGCTGAAAGGATTTTCACTTCTTCGGCCAAGGGCGTCCCGAAGCAAGAGGTGGCAATAGTACAGCCACCACCTTTACCGCCTCCAGTACTTCCACTACTGCTTCCTCCAGTGCCTCCGGTGCTGGCCTGTGTTGTCGCCTGAGCGATGTTGGAGTAATTGGAATCTCCGGAATCATTGTACGCTTTAACCCGATAATAATAGGTTGTACTTGGACTCAGGCCAGTATCATTGTAAGTGCTAACATTGGCCCCAACGGAAGCTATCTGGACGAAGCTTTCTCCTTCACCCTTTTTTCTTTCGATCTTAAAGCCGATTTCATCGTCTGAATTATCCTTCCAGCTCAAATTAATCTGACTGCTCGAAACTGCCGAGGCCGTAAGGTCGCTGGGTGCTTTATCGAGCTTAAAAATTCGGATAGTACTATCCCCATACCCAGCGGCCAAGTGCATCGCATCATCTGAGATGGCAACCGTAATAGCTCCTCTGTGGTTATGGTCGTAAGCATAGGGATAGCTGATTTCGCCTGTATCTCGGCGATCCTGGGACTCATGGCTCCATAATTTGCTTCCGTTTTTATCCATAAGGAAGAGGAATCCGCTTTGGCCAACCTCACCGGCAGTGCCAACGAGAATCCATTTCCCATCTGGAGTCAGGTCAAAGGCGTTGTGTCCCTGAAGATTTCCAGAAAGAGGTCGCTCCCATAGGACATCGCCGTTTTTGTTTATAGCGATAGCGTGGGCCCCTACAGTGCCAAAGGCAATATAGCTTCCATCGTTGGCCATATGAGCTGTGCCGTCAGTAATCGAGTGATTGGCTATCCGCCGCCGCCAACGGAGGTTGCCGCTAGCATCAAAAGAGAAAACTTCCCGATTCTTCCCGCCAGCATAAACATTGTACTCTTGGTCAATTTCAAGAAGCATGGGGAACTCGCCAATATAGGCTGTCCAGAGGACGACACCCGTGTCTGTCAACATCTCCAGCCGGCCGCCAGAAAATCCGGCAACAATCCGCTTACCATCAGGGCTGAAACGGCTGCGGCGAAGCCATGTCTGTCCAGCGTTATGAGCCCAGATAATTCTCCCTGTGGCCGCCTCGATAAGAGCCGAATCATAGCCACTATAAGGACCAGTAAAAAGATATTTTCCGTCGGGGCTAAACCTGACTTCTCTAACCATAACGCCAGCGTTAGTTGTCCAAAGCAGATTGCCAGATGAATTTACCATATACACTATCCCGTTATGGCTTGCGGCCGAGATGAGCCCGCTCTTGTGAAAATCGAACCCCCAACATTCATTGTCCGTGACGAGCCTCCATAGTTCATTTCCAGATAAGTCCGTCATTACGATATGTCCAGGAACATTTAGAAATGGCGGGTGCCTTCCTTGCACCGCCGCCAATTTAGAAAACTCTAAGTTAGGTAGCAGCCAAAAGTAGCCGTAGGGAGTTTCTGTTTTCAGTTCTCCTATTTTCTGGTAGGAACGAGCACTCACTCTTTCAATTGAAAGGTCAACAGTTACTGTTTCTCCCCTAGCAGGTTTAATGTTTCCTTTATACCCAAGAGAATAGCCTTCTTTGTCCACCAGAAGAAAATAACCCAGGGTGTGGTATGGTAAGGGCCTTGAACCAAAAGCAGCTTCTATTTCCTCTATAGCTGGGCAGCTAATGTCATAATTTCCTTGGGAATCAGTGGTCGAATTAAAACTCTCTCTTCCGTCATAAGTATAGAGTTTGACCTCAGTATTGGCCATAGCTTGGTTTGAACCTGTGGTTAGTCGTCCCTTGACCACAGATGATTTTGGCAGGTCGCGAAAAGAAAGGCTTTTCGAGGACTGGACATTGAGGTTGAGTGTTCCTTGCTCGCCCGTCTCTTTTATTTTAAATCGAAAGGGCAGAACGACGTTAGCTTCGCCTTCATTGGTCAAGAGAAACTCCAGAACTCTCTCTTGGCCAGGATTCAAAGTTACTCCATCAGGCTCAACCGGGAAATAGGCGAAGAAGTGAAGCATCCAGTTGCTGTTATTATCTGTTATTTCTTTAAGCGAAGTGAACATCAGTGTTACCCTCTGGCTTCCGTTGTTTCGAGCAGCAAAATAGATGTTCGTCGAGTATTCAATGCCAGGGATTAGCACCGGATTGAAGGTAGCGATGGTCACAGGGCCAACATTAATAGTGGTATTCCCGTTTATTAACGCCGACGGCTGGCTGGGCGATGGCGACCCAAAAAGGTGGTGGGAAGAAAAGAGTATTCCCAAAAAAATAAATAGCCAAAACAAAGAAAAAAGGAATGCTCTAAATTTTTTCACCTGCCACCTCCGTTTAAATTTCACTTCCCTCTTCTTAAATCTTAGGTTTTATTAAAGGATGAGGTGAACCCCCAGTTGAGGTGAATTTTAAGGTGATTTTTTTTCACCTTTGGCGATACGGTTTCAGACGAAAGGGGCAAAGCTTATGCCCTTATAGGGGTTTGACAGCGTCTCGGTATAATGGCTTTTATGGCCTGGATTCTCTCCCGGCGATGACGTTGATAAAATTTGAAAAGAAAGAAGCAACAAGTGGCACCCGAATACCCTTAGGTGTCGCTCGGAATGAGATTACAAAGAGCTAATTTCTTTGGTTCTCTTCCATTTTATATAAGCTGGTTTGCAGGCTAAGTTCGGGAGGGCAGAAGTGACCATGGAAGGTTTAGCCTTCCCGAATCGCCCTTCGAGGGAACCTCTGGCCGCCGAGGATGTCTGAGCCTGAACAGCACAAAGGGAGAGGCCAAGGGGGGCAAGGGACTTCCGGGCTATGTCTCTGAACAGGGAGGCGAGTTCCGCAGGCGCCGAGAAGGGCGAAGACGAAACGGCGTTAAAAACCTGAGGGGGAGCGAGGCCATCCCGAACGTCTCAGAGCTTAACCCATGCAATATGGAAGAGACTCGTTTCTTTAAATTCAGATTGCCGCCACAGGGCTCTTTATTTTTCGATTTTAACGATGATAGCTGGGATGCCTGCTTCCTGGACCATTTTGTTGAAAGCTGAAAGGTCGCTCTCAATTAGGCTCCTGAATCTGGCGAGCTCGGCATCAGCCTTTTCCGACAGTTCTTTGAAAACTTGGTATGCGCCATCTGTTGGTCGGGCATCCGCGCTGGCCACCACCGTCGCTAACGCGGCGAGTTTGTTATCCAGCATAATAGGATAATTGAGTGGGTCTTGATTGCTCTTTGATTTCGATTGGATTAAGGAATCTTCCAGCGCCTTTAGCTTTTCTGTGATCTTTCTTCCAGCCTCAATTATTTCTTTGCTTTTTGGCATGTCTTTGATTTGTTTTGAAAGGATTTCTAATTGCTTTTGTAGTGAACGAATCTCGTTTATCGCTCTATTTACTTCGCTGATTTTTTCACGAATTTTTATCAAAAAGGCAAACTGTTCCTCCAATTCTTCTTGGCTCGTTGAAAGGCGCGGGTCTTTCTTCCACTCCCAGGTTTGCGTCATTGTTTCTTCGCCGACTCGAAGTCTTGCTTGGTATTTTCCTGGAGGGGCAACCGGCCCTCTAAGCATTCCTGACCAAATAATAGCGCCTGGGACTCGCTCCGCATCTGGATAACGCATATCCCAGACAAAGCGATTCATTCCCGCTTCAGCAGGAAGGCGCTCGGCGCTCAGCCCCTCAAGCTCAGAATCCTCTGCGGCCTTGCTTGTAAATTTTTTAATGATATTACCTGAACCATCCAGGAATTCGAGGGTAACTTCAGTCTCGGGTTTCTCTTTGAAATAATAATAAATGACAGAGCCAGCAGGAGGGTTCTGTCCCGCATTAGGTGGAGGTAACATGGCAAAACCACCGCCTACCCTCATTCGATAAGTATCGCGAGGCTTGAAGAGATAGAAACGAGAATTGGCCACTCTCTCATTAATTTGCTGAAGAGGCGTGAGGTCGTCGAGGATCCAGAAGGAACGGCCATGGGTAGCAACAACAAGATCATCGTCCTTCACCACCATATCGTGAATAGGGACGACAGGAAGGTTGAGCTGTAAGGATTGCCAATTTAAGCCAGCATCGAAAGAAACAAAAACCCCCGTCTCTGTGCCACAGTAAAGAAGGCCCTTTCTCTTAGGGTCTTCACGGACAACCCGAACAAAAGTGTTTTGGGGAAGACCGTTGACGATTAGCTTCCAGGATTGGCCAAAATCATCGGTTTTATAGATATAAGGCTTAAAATCATCAAGCTCGTGACGGTCTACTGCTAAATAGGCTGTGGCCGGATTAAAAGGAGAAGGTTCAATCATGCTTATCAAGCTCCATTGGGGCATCTCTTTAGGAGTAATGTTCTCCCATTTCTTTCCTCCGTCTTTCGTGATATGAACCAGGCCGTCGTCTGTTCCGACCCAGAGGATATGGGGGTCATGATAGGACTCGGCCAAAGCAAAAATGGTGCAGTAGTACTCGACGCTTGTGTTATCCTTAGTGATTGGGCCCCCTGAAGATTTTTGTTTCTCTTTGTCATTGGTCGTCAAATCAGGGCTTATGATTTCCCAGCTCTGGCCTTCATTGGTTGTTTTAAAAAGAACCTGGGCGGCATGGTAAAGAACATTCGAATCAAACTTGGAAACCAAGATGGGCGCTGTCCACTGAAAGCGATATTTTAGGTCGGCAGCGCCCCATCCCATGGGATTATCAGGCCAGGCGGAAATAACCCTTGTTTGCCGCGTCTTATAATCCCAACGAGTAATTAACCCTCCATAACTTCCGGCATAAACTATATCTGGGTTGTCATAGCGAGGGGCAATGTGACCACTCTCACCGCCCCCCACAGAATGCCAATCAGGCTTGTCTATGCTGGCGCTATCAGTCCGGCTCGCAATGCGGACAGTAGTGTTATCTTGCTGGGCTCCATAGACCCAGTAAGGAAACCGGTTATCTGTTACTACATGATAAAATTGAGCGGTCGGCTGATTATCGAGACCGGTCCAAGAAAGTCCGCCATTTATGGAAACGCAAGCGCCGCCATCATTGCCGAGGATCATTCGTTTTGAATTTTCAGGGTCAATCCATAAATCATGACAATCGCCATGAGGAACATTGATCGTACTGTAAGCCTTGCCACCATCTATAGAGCGGTGAAATCCTACGTTGAGCACATAGACAGTATCGGCATCCTTGGGGTCAGCATAAATTCGGCTATAATACCATGCCCGCTGCCGTAACTGTCTGTCCTCATTCACCCTTAGCCATGTTTTCCCGCCGTCGTCTGAACGAAAAATACCGCCATTCTCAGCTTCAATAATAGCCCAGACCCGCGCTGGATTTACCGGCGAAACTGTCACCCCAATCTTGCCTAAAAGTCCCTTAGGAAGCCCTCTATTTCGCGAAATTTCTGTCCAGGTGTCACCACCATCAGTTGATTTAAAAAGGCCACTCCCCGGCCCGCCGCTCGAAAGACTATAGGGAGTCCGATAAAACTCCCAAAGAGCGGCATAAAGAATCCGGGGGTTGGAAGGGTCAAGAATCAGGTCAATGGCTCCGGTCTTATTATCACGGTAGAGAATCTTCTCCCATGTCTTACCTCCGTCTTTAGTTCGGAAAACACCTCGCTCTTCATTAGGACCATAGACGTGGCCGAGAGCAGCCACGTAGACAATATCGGGGTTTTGGGGATGGATACGAACTCGCGAGATTTGTCTTGTCTCGGCAAGCCCCATATTCTTCCAGGTCCGGCCAGCATCAGTGGATTTATAAATGCCATCCCCGTGGCTAACATTTCCTCGAATGGGGGACTCACCCATGCCAACATAGATTACGTTGGGGTCCGACTCAGAAACAGCAATAGCCCCAACTGAGCCGGTTTTAAAAAATCCATCGGAGATACACTTCCAGTTCAGCCCGCCATCTTCTGTTTTCCAAACGCCTCCGCCCGTGGCACCGAAAAAGTAGGTATAGGGCTGGCTGCCGATACCAGTTACCGCCGTGACTCGGCCGCCACGAAAGGGCCCAATCAAGCGCCATTCCAACGCCTTATATAAATTTTGGTAGGAGGAAACTGTTTTCTTTTCCGGCTGGTTCGGAAGGCTCCAGGCGGCAATAAAAGAAAAACTCCAAAGAATAAACAAGCAAAAAACCCTGATAATAAATGTTCTAAAGATTTTCATGAGAAATCTCCTTTTCTAATATATATATATTGCCGAAAAAGATGGCAAGAAAACAACATTAAAATCTCCTCTTTTTTAACTTTGATCGCCGACTAATTATTCGCAGTGTTTTCGCAGGAACGGAGGAATAAACGGAAGTTTTTTCTCTAAAGAAAAGAGAGGAGTCAAAAAAAACAGCTGAAGCAATACACCTAGCCATTTCCCCCTTTATTTCAGCCCCCCTATAAAACTGGCTCCCCGAAAATGACCCAAGGAGAACTCATTTTTACTTTTATATAATTCTTGAAAAACCACTGATTTTGAATGAACTCCTTTAGAGAAAGGATATCTTAATCAAACTTGAAGTATAAAATTACCCCACCCACTCTGCAGGCACAGTCGGTCGGTTTCAACCAATCTTCGGCTGTCTTCCCCAACGCTCTTTGTGTGCCTGCTCCTCTTTATTATAGGCTTTCTCAAACACTTGCCTTTCGTCGGCTCTGTCTTGCTTACGCGAGGCAGGTTTTGTTTTTAAAGAATAATAAAGATTTATCTATTCTCGGTAAGGTCTTTTAAATAAGAGATTTTTTAAGAGAAGATTCTTTTAATTAAAGCCTCCTCAAGGCGAGTGCTTTCGTCTGCCTATGTTTTGACCTTGTCAAAACAAGAAAGTAGCTCTTCTCCTCCCCCATTCTAAAATTTTTCTCATCTTGCTTGATTTTTACTCTCTTTGGCTAATATTATTATATAATGTTAAACAATGATGAGTTCTGATAAACGAAAAGAGTCACACCTATGATGCAAAACTTTTTTGAAATAATGACCCTTGAGGAGACTGCAAAATATTTAAGAATAGGCAAATCTACTCTTTATAAAATGGCAAGGGAAGGAGAAGTTCCTGCTATAAAAATAGCAAATCAGTGGAGATTTAGAAAAAGAGATATTGATAAATGGTTAGAGGAAAGGATTAAAGGCCCTTTCTCTAAAAAATAAAGATTGTTTTCTATACTTTACAATTCCAATTTTCTTTTTTCAGCCTCTTTATCTTCCCGTTCTGCTTCAAATTCATAATGCTCCCCAATTCTTCTTAATATGGAAGCAACTTTCGGGAAGGAAAAATTCCACTTATCTGCATATTTCCTATATTGCTCTGCTAATTTACGTTCTAGTTGTCCTCCCTCAAATAGGGACTTTGTTACAACTCCTCTTTTATTATATACTCCAACACAAAAACCTTTTTCTAATTCTTTGCTTTCTATTTCCTCAATTATTCCACACACTTCTTCTGTAGGCCAGTTACCATCTTCATCTGGAGTTGAGTATACTAATACTTGGCCAATATGAATATCACAAACTTCTAATCTATCCAATTTCTTACAAAATTCCCTCGCGTTTTCCACCCACGACTTTAGCTTTTGATAGTCTATCCTGCCACTACTGTCACTCCCGGGTATAGTTTTCCAAGTATGAAGTAATTCCCAAGCAAGTTGCACCAGCTGCTCTTTTAATTCTTGTGGTAGATCTTCCTCCTCTTCATTACTACCCTCATTTTTTGGTTTATAGACATATCTAATTACTTCAGCAAAAAATGCGGGATTATTTGACAATTCTTGATATAGCATTTTAGGAGGTCTTCTACTTCCTACACTTGCAAGAAGAGGTAAATATAGCCACTCTAACTTTGCAATTTTGTCTCTTTCTATTTCGTCAGATTGGTCAAAAATTTCAAATAATTGTTCAATATCCCAAGGACTAACAATACGAAAATCATCGCTACTCCTTTCAAGAGTAGCTTTTTCAAGCAATTCAACTATCAGTTTTGGTGGAATTTCTTTTGCAAATATAGCAGCAGTATCTAAAGCAGTGAAGTGTCTTTTAACATACATTAGCTTCTGAAGTGCATAAATTTTATCTTCTGAAGGTAAATCAAAAAACCTTGGCTGGATTTTCTCCCAATATTCTTTTTGTATCTGTGTTTCGAATTTTTCTAATAGATTCCAAATCTGTATGTTTTGTGGCAACCCAAGGAAAAGATTAGTTACTTTTATAGAATCCCACCGCTTTGACAACGCCTTATCTACAATCTCTTTAATCCAATTATCTCCATTTTTAAATGCCTTTTGCCATATATAACCTTGGATAAATTCAACTTTTTTATCTTCTGCGCTAAGGAGAGAGAACAGCACTTCTTCCTCATCGTCCGCCAGAGGTAATTCTACAGTTATGGTGCCTATGATGTTGGGATTTTTACTTTGCTCAGAAAGTTTAATTAAGCCCTTCGTACCTAACTTATCTTTAATATCCTGAATTGCTTTGGTTCTTTTCTGTGTGATAATTTGCTCAAATTTTTTATAGTCGTCCCTTTCTTTTCCTTCAGGAAGCTCAGGCCGGTAATCTTCAAAAAGCCATAAGTAACGTTCTATTATGTCTGCAGGCTCAAGTTCATTATAAATCTTTTCAATCTCTCTTAGCTCTTTTTCAGGCAGTGCCCATTCAGCATCAGGAAAGGACCTATGACGAGATAATATTTTTCTAAGTTTATTCCAAAGACAATGCTGACTATCGTCAATTATAGTGATTAAACTTGATAATTCCCTGATAATTTTTTCTCTCTCTTGCTGGGGCAAATCTGAGTAATGTTCCATAACCTCTGCCCATTTTTTGCCATCTTTGCCAACATTTTTAAGTATTTTATCAACTACTCCGTTAACACTTTCTATGTGTTCTTTAATTGTCACTCTATTATCTGCCTTATTTGAAAACTGACGCCAGCGAGGTTTATACGTGGGAGAACAGGAATCATGACTTCTGGGCATTAGGCTAATTAATAATTTCCAACCAATTTCTGGTTCTCGCCTTATTAGAGTATCTATAGCTTCTAATCTCTTTTTTAATGTGGCATAAGTATGAGGAAGCCACAAAAGGAAAATATCCCTTAAACTATTAATTGGTCTATTAGCTAACTTCCCTCCCGGATCCAGCTTTGCAAATTTCCCCAGAATAAGAGTCACTCTTCCAAGTAAATCAGGGTCCCATGCCAAACCTTCTAAAGCCCAAAGTAACCTTGGATGAGCACTATGAGAAGTTAAAGTGTCGTCAGTTTCAGAAAACATTCCCATGATTGGAGGTGTTTTCTGTGAAAGTGAATCTTCGACGGCTTCAAGAAATGAAGAAGGAGAAGCTTCAGCTATAAGGGGTAACACATCAGATAGAGAATACCAAAGCTTCCAATCGGCATTATTCAAAAGTTCTCGGATTACACCATCCACCCAGATCTGTGGGGGATATGATAGGTCTATATTTTTGTCATCACCAAAAACGGCAATTAAAACAAATGTTTGAGCAATTCCTTCTCTTAATGTTTTTGAATACTTAGATTCTTTCCCGTAAAATGATGGCATCCATCTTTTTTCTGGCTCGAGGTCAAGTGAGGGATCTATTTCACGCAGGACTTTAAGAGAAACTTTCTTTAATTTTTCAAAGTCATTTTTTGTTAAAAAAGGAGACAAAGCAAAGAATGCATCTAATGGAGAAGTGAGACGCCATATTTCGCTAATTTTTAATATGGAGGGATCTGGTTTATAAAGCCATTTTTTAAGATTACCAATAAACCCATTATATGAAATCTCTGCAATCTCACTTATTATCTCTTTATCACCTTGTTTATTTTCATTCCATTTTCCAACCAATAGAACTGGAAGAATCTCTATGGCTCTCTCCGGTTTAGCCCATTCAGGTTGTTTACTAACCGGACTTAAACGTCTTCTCAAAACTGTTAAACTTCTCGCCGTATCTCTTGAAAGTTTTTCAGCCTCTTCCTCTCTTATTTCTATCTTCTCTTTTAAAGCAGAGACGAATTTATCCCTGTCAAGCCTTGATAAAATAATTTTATCTCTTGTAACAGTATTATCAGGACTTAAAGGAATAAAAACATGATAATTATATTGAGAGAGCGCAATTTCTATTTCTTCAAATTCGGGTATTAATAACAGACTGCTTTTACAAGTAGTGGTTACATGCCTAAAAGCTTCTTTATCAGAAATAACAACGATTTTAGATAAAAAGTGCTCTCTTTCTTCTTCTGGCAATGTGAGAATAACTGCTGACAAAAACGCTAAAGCTTCATCTTTTGTTGAGGCTTGCACAACTAAAAGTGATGGGTCAGAATTTAACCATTTTTTTACTTCTTCTATCTGTTCATCCCTGCCCGCAAGAACCAATTCTGGTGGAAGAGGTGGTTGTGTTACCAGCCTCCATTCGTTCCACCACTCCTCAAGCGAATAAACGTTTTGCTGCGGGTATTTCCCAATATTTTTAGCCAGCCATGCTCCAACTGAAGGGGCTTGTTCAAGCCATTCTTCTAAATCTCTGGCATCGTAAGCTCTTACATCTCTCCAGAACTTTTCTTTCTTTTTTTCTTCTACCCATTTTTCTTTATTACTCCATACTCTTGGGGTAACGAAAATATATGTAACTTCAGAAGGGCTCAGTGCTAAAGGAGTTTCCTTTCGTTTTTTATAATCTTGATCTGCTTTTGGTTTTATGTCTTTTCTTGCGCTAAGCTCCCATAAAGACACGCCTTTGGGAATGTATTCTGTTTCTTCGTTAGATTCTAGTCTACCATCCCAACCTGTATAAACTATACTCTCCCCTGCAGGAAAGGATATAGAATTAATCTTATTTACCGTTGCTCTAATTAGACGTCGAATGAGAAGCGGTAAATAATCATGAGAATCTCGTCTTGAAGCCCAACTTTCTAAATCTGTGGCATCAACCCATCGCATATATAATTAATCCTCCTTTGGTTACACCTTAACTCAGACTCCTCAAGGGTCATTATTTCGGAAAAGTTTTGCATCATAGGTGTGACTCTTTTCATTTATCAGAACTCATCATCGTTTAACATTGAATAATAATATTAAGCAAAAGAGAGTAAAAAGTCAAGCAAAATAAGAAAAATTTTAGAATAGGGGGAGGAGAAGATCTTCTTTCTTGTTTTGACAAAGTCAAAACATAGGCTGACGAAAGCACTTGTCTTGAGGAGGCTTTTTATTAAAGGAATTTTTCCTTAAAAAATCTCTTATCAAAAAAACCCTTGCCAAGGATATGAGGTGCTCCTCATTCTTTGGATAGCAAAGAGGCCGGTTTAAGGGGCATTTTTGACCCGCCTTTCTTATTCTTCTAAGAATTTAATATACCCATCTCTCCAGACTTTTTGCTGGTCGAATGTTCAAAATACACCTCGTATGGTGTGCAGTATCACAAGGCCTGATGAAAAACTCCTCCTCTTATGGGGATAAATAGCCTGAAGCCCCATCCTCCGCATCAGAACCCTGACTCGCTTCGGGTTTACTGTATAGCCTTGAGCCCTCAACCAGGCCGTAAGTCTCCTTTCCCCATAAAACGGCACCTTCGTATACTGCTCGTCCAAAAGCCGCATCAGCTCAAGGTTATATTCGTCATCCCGAGTAGAACTGTAGTAATAAGAGGACCTGGAAAGCCCTAATAGCTCACACTGCCGACTCACCGCTATTGCCTCGTTATCTCTCTCCACCAACTGCTTCTTCTCCTCCACTGTAGCTGCTGAAATTTTTTTTTAAGCCACTCGTTTTCTACCCGCAGTTGCCCGACCTGACGAAATAGCTCAGCCTCCAACTCCTCTCGACCTTCTTCTCGCTTCCTCCTTCGGTCGGAAAATAATTCCGGTAGCAGACTTAATAACTGATCTTTCCATTTCCGTACCTGGCTGGGATGGACCCCAAATTCACTGGCTATCTGGGCCACGGTCTTCTCGCCTTTGACCGCCTCCAGGGCCACCTTAGCCTTAAAGGCTGCTTCATACTGCTGTCTTTTCATAATGGCCATTTTACCATACCTCCTTTGAAGTTATGGCAGGCCATTTTGCACCTTATTACCCTGTCCAGTTTTTGGGGAGCATTTCAAAATCTTTATTATTCAGAGGATTTTGACACCTTCAAAAATTCAATTTTTTCTTCAGTGGAGGTGTGAGGGGAGGGAATAAAAAAGAAAAGGGAACTTCTGTCTTTCCTGCCGAAAATCCCCACTTCGATTTGTCAACAATGGCTCCGCGGGCAGGACTCGAACCTGCAACCTAGTGGTTAACAGCCACCCGCTCTGCCGATTGAGCTACCGCGGAGCGAGCTCTTTATTTTTATCACTGTTGTAATAAAAATTCAAGCCCCTGTGCGGGGTCTATACATCAATGACATTTTTAACCGGAACTTTTTCTGGTCAAAGGCTCCTTTCGTCGGTGTCTGAAGCTCATTGCACAAGTCATAGATAGGGCTAAAAACTTAAAATTCTCTTAGGCGAAAAGAGGTCGAAGTTCGCCACTACTGGAAGGATCGTGAGGTATCAGCGATTTCAATATGGTCGGAACCCAGTCGATAATGATACTTATTAAATATCATTAAAAGGCTTTTCCCTTCCGGACTACCGGAACGATTCAAATTACCTCTATGATTCGACTTACTTAAGTATTTCCGCAAAATGAGGCTGCCTTCTATCCAGCCTGTGGGTTCGGATGTTTAAAAGCGGTAGCCGGCTTGTTTCGCCACTTTTCGGTAATCTTCGCCCCACATCTCGACAATCTTACACATTTCATAAAGTCGGGAGTGTAAACGCACTCCAATCCGGTCAATCAGCGTTTCCTCGCCTTTTTTATAAAATTCGCTCCGCTTATCTTCTTCCTCGGCCTTATCCAGATAATTAGTCGTAAAAACGGTGAGTTTTTTTTCGTTGTACCGATAATTGATAATATAAAAGACTGTTTCCTCGACCCACGCCGTCGTTCTCTTCGCTCCCAGCTCGTCGAGGACAATTACTGGTGTATTAAGCACTGGCGCCAGGACTTCGCTCGTGGACATGTCAGCTTCTGGGTCATAGGTATTCTGGATGTCGCGAATGAGGTCGCGAAAATCATAAAAAGCGCAGGGTACGGCCTTTTTTTCTATTAACTCCCGGATAATACCTACCGCCAGATGGGTCTTGCCTACGCCACAGGGCCCGATGAATAATAAACCCACCTCCTGGACAGGATAATTCTTAACCAATTGCTTGGAAATCCGCAGAGCGTCGCGGTGGGAATCGTTGTGCACTTCGAAATTTTTAAAGGAGCAATTCTGGTAGCGTTTAGGTATGCCCGCCTTCGCTAGCAAAATTTCCAGCCGCCTTTCTTGAAAGCAGGCGCAGCGCTTCGCTATTGACCTCCCCCCTTCTTCGACCAGAATCCAGCCCGAGCCTTCGCAGACCGGACAAACCTTATTGGCTTCAGCCATCAGCCTGAACCTTCCTTCGACGTCATCTTCGTTCGTGATTATCTATATAAATAAGGTTTTGCTCAGAGCAACCAAATAAATTTTATCCCTAAATATCTCTACACTAAAAACAACCCCGTTATGATATTAAATTTAGCCTCGTATATCAATTGACACCCTAATCAAGCCCCAAAACGCTCCGCTCTGACAATTATAAAACCAAGGGCAGAGCAGCCCAAGCTCCATTCCTCAGTTTAGATAACCGCGGAGTTGTTGCAAGCGATGTGATTGCGCCAGTTTGCGCTTGGCTTTAAGCTCTATCTGGCGAACCCTTTCCCGAGTCAAATTCAAGATATCGCCGATCTCCTGCAAGGTCATGGGCTGATTATTATCCAGGCCGAACCTCAATCTTAGCACTAGGGCTTCTTTTTCCTCCAGTTCCTGGAGCAAATCCCGCACCTGCTGTTCGATAGCATTCTTAATAATCTGATATTCCACTGACGGCTCAACCTCATCTTTAATCGTCTCCTCTACTTCCTGGTCAGAGTCGGGGAGATGGTTGCTCAAGGAAATATTCTTCTCGGCCAGAATCCGAAAATCATCGACTTCTTCAGGTGTAATTCCCAGGGCCTCGGCAATTTCCTCCCTTGTTGGCTCCCGGCCCAGTTCAGACTTGAGCTCAGCTTCCTTGCGTCGCATCAAGGAAATTTGGTCCGATAGTTTCTGCGGTATGTGGAAGGCACGGGCATTCTGGGTCAGGGCATGAAGAATAGCCTGCCTTATCCACCAGACGGCATAGGAAACAAACCGGACATTGCGGTTAGGGTCAAACCTTTTGGCCGCCTCGATGAGGCCGAGGTTTCCCTCATGAATTAAATCCAGCATCCCCAGACCCATACCCCGGTATTTTTTAGCGTAATTGACGACAAAGCGCAGGTTGGACTCAACCAAACGCTGCAGAGCCTCTCTGTCGCCTTCCTGAATGCGGCGGGCCAGTTCTTTTTCTTCTTCCTCACTCAAGGCCGGAAATTTGGAAATTTGCTCCAAATATTGCTGGAGGGAACGAGATTCAAAAATATCGTCATCGGTCATGATTCCTTCTCTTCGCTCTTTTCAAGCTTGATCAAAGCGGCTGAGCTTACAGGAACAAGGCTTAAGCGCCTTTTTTCGAACTCCTCTTCCCTTCCCTCAAAGAACTCCTTTTTGACAAACTCCAAGAGCTCGTTAACTTCTGTCTCTATTCTCTCAATCTTTTGCCTTAAGTTCAAGATAACTTCCACTCCCGCCAGGTTAACTCCCAGGTCGCGGATAAGAGTCAAGATGAGCTCTAGGCGCCTTAAATCCTCATCCGTATAAAGCCGGGTGTTTCCTTGGCTACGCGAGGGCTTGAGCAAGCCCTCCCGTTCGTAGAGGCGAAGCGTTTGAGGATGAAGGTTATACATCCGAGAAACAGCGCTAATATGATAATACTTTGGCTGCTCGACCCTTTTTTCTCTCTTTCTTCTCATCTTCAGACCTCAAGCAAGACCCATTTTATCCCGGGGATTTTCCGGCACCACTCGCTCCAGTTCTCGCATCAGCTCCCGGACCCGCTGGTCATTAAACGGCGGCGGAACGATGGTAACTTCTACAAATTGGTCGCCGCAGCCTTTGCCGCCAGCTGTCGGCACCCCAAGGCCTTTAATCCTAAATTTTTGGCCAGATTTAGTTCCGGGTGGAATCCGAATCATAGTCTTGCCAGATAAAGTGGGTACCTCGATTTTCGCGCCGAGAGTCGCTTCAGAAATGGTAATTGGCACCTTAAGGTAAATATTACTTCCCTCTCGTTGAAACAGAGAATGAGGGGAAACCTCGATGGAAATATAAAGGTCGCCAGCTGGACCTCCCTGCCGGCCAGCATTCCCTTTGCCTGCAATCCTAACCTTAGAGCCGGTATCAACCCCGGCGGGGATGCGAACATTAATTGTTTCCCCGGCCTGAACGCGGCCATCACCATGACAGGCCGAGCAAGCATCTCCCGGCACACGGCCCTGCCCACCGCACGTGGGACACTCCGAAGCAAAGCGCATGAAGCCGCGCTGGATGGTGGTCCTTCCTCGGCCGCCACAGGTTGGACAACGGTTAGGAGCGCTCGATGATACATAGCCCCGACCGCCACACACCGAACAAGGAATCAGACGAGTTAACCTGATTTTGGTTTGGACGCCGTTGATGGCGTCTTCAAAACCCAGCTTCATTGTGTAATGAAGGTCTTCCCCCCGCTCGGCCTCAAAACTCGGCCGTGTTGCCCGGCCGCCGAAGAAAGATTCAAAAAAATCCCGAAAGGTCGCTGAGCCGTAATCAGAAAAATCAAACCCCTCAAACCCGGAGAAATCCCTGGCTTGATCAGCACCGGGGGGCACGTTGCCGACAAACCCGAATTGGTCGTACTGAGCTCGCTTCTTCGGGTCGCTTAAGACAGAATAAGCCTCCTGAATCTCCTTAAACCTGGCTTCGGCTGTCTTATCACCAGGATTAAGGTCAGGGTGGTATTTGCGGGCTAATTTCCGGTAAGCTTTCTTAACCTCAGATAGGCTCGCTCCCCTGGGTACACCAAGAATCTGGTAATAATCCTTCTCCATAGGCAACCTTTAATTGCCGGGCATTAATTTTTCTTATCTTCATCCACTACTTCGGCGTCAATCACTTCTTCCTCATTCGGCCGGGAGGCAGAGCCAGAAGAGCCACTCTGGTAAGAGCTTTGCTGGCTCGAAGCCTGGGATTGGGTGGCCTGCTGGTACATCAGTTCGCTCAGCTTATGCGAAGCCCTAGCTAAGGCATCCATAGCCTGGCGGATTTGCGCCACGTTTTCTGATTCGATGGCTCGCTTGGTGTTTTCGATCTCGGTCTGGACTCGCTGCGCCTCGCTTTCTGGAATCTTATCCCGATTCTCGCGTAAAAGCTTTTCCATGTTATAGACCATTTGGTCAGCTTGATTCTTGGCGTCGATCACTTCACGGCGTTTCTTATCCTCGGCCGCATGCGCCTCGGCTTCCTTGACCATTCGGTCTATCTCTTTATCATCCAGACCGCTATGCCCGGTTATGGTGATCGCCTGCTGTTTGCCTGTGGCCATATCTTTGGCCGAGACATGCAAGATACCGTTAGCATCTATATCAAGAGTAACCTCGATCTTCGGAATACCTCGGGGCGCAGGCGGAATGCCATCCAGATGAAACCGACCGAGCGACCGGTTATAAGCGGCCATTTCTCGTTCGCCCTGAAGGATATGAATTTCCACACTCGTCTGGTTATCACTAGCGGTAGTGAAAATTTCAGTTTTGCGCGTCGGGATAGTGGTGTTGCGAGGAATCATGCGGGTAAAAACACCACCCAGGGTTTCAATGCCTAAGCTTAGGGGAGTCACATCAAGAAGCAAGACATCCCGAACTTCACCACCGAGAACCGCTCCCTGGATGGCGGCACCGACAGCAACCACTTCATCGGGGTTAACCCCCTTATGGGGCTCTTTTCCGAAGAAGTCGCGAACCAGTTGCTGGATGCGAGGCATTCTGGTTTGGCCCCCCACCAGAATTACTTCGTCGATGTCTTCCGGACGGAGTTTCGCGTCCTCTAAGGCCTGACGGCATGGGGGAATAGAGCGTTGAATAATATCTTCAACTAGTGCTTCGAGCTTGGCTCGGGTAAGCTTCATCAGCAAGTGTTTAGGACCCGAGGCGTCGGCCGTGATGAAAGGCAGGTTGATTTCCGTTTCCATCATCGTCGAAAGTTCCATCTTAGCTTTCTCGGCCGCCTCTTTAAGCCGTTGGAGAGCCATCTTATCTTTGGTCAAGTCGATACCCGTTTCCTTCCGAAATTCAGAGACAATCCATTCTAGGACTCGCTGGTCAATGTCATCGCCGCCAAGATGCGTGTCACCTGAGGTAGCCTTAACCTCAACCACGCCCTCGCCAACTTCCAGGATGGAGATATCAAAGGTGCCGCCACCAAAATCATAGACGGCAATTACCTGGTCCTTTTTCTTATCCATACCGTAGGCCAGGGCAGCAGCAGTTGGCTCGTTAATGATTCTAACCACATCCAGCCCGGCAATTTTACCCGCATCCTTGGTCGCCTTCCTCTGGCTGTCATTGAAATAAGCAGGAACAGTAATGACGGCTTTTTCTATTTTCTCTCCCAAGTAGTCTTCAGCCGCTTTCTTTAGTTTTTGCAGGATCATGGCTGAAATTTCTGGAGGAGCAAACTTCTTTCCCTGCACTTCAACCCAGGCATCACCGTTCGGGCCTTCAACCACCTTAAACGGAACTTGGCGGATTTCTTCTCGCACCTCGTTGTAGCGACGGCCCATAAAACGTTTAATTGAATAAACTGTATTTTCTGGGTTTGTTACCCGCTGGCGCTTGGCCACCTGTCCAACCAAGCGCTCTCCCTTAGCCGTAAAACCAACTACTGAGGGGGTGGTACGGCCACCTTCTTCATTGGCGATTACCGTAACCTTGTCGCCTTCCATAACGGCAACGACGGAGTTAGTTGTTCCTAAGTCAATGCCAATAATCTTGGGCATCTTTTCACCTCCTTTTTAGGTTCAATAATAATAATAAAACTTGAGCGAGATTTTGTCAAGATTTTTCAATAAATATTTATAATAAACTAATCAATTATGCCTCTAATTGAGGGCTATGGTTAGCCATGACTTTCCGGAGGATGGCCTCAAAAGCCCACCTTAAAAGCCCATCTTGCGTAACCCTCCTAAGGGTAGGAAAGAACCTTTAAATGGCATAGTTAATAGTTTGGGGGATAGCCTTTTTTGTTTTAGCTTTCATCCGGAACTAAAAGCCATTTTTCTCTTTCCGCCTGAAAAAATTAAGAGTTCAAAAATTGGGGCCAACTATGTGCGCTCCATGTCAAGTATTTAAAAAATCAAAAAATAAAGAGCAAATTCAAAATGGTGCCGCCTTACTTATTTACCTGATTTTCATAAAAGTGAGCGAAAAGGAAGCCCAATGGGATAGAGATCGCTTCGAGATTGAGCCCATCATCTGGAAGGCGAGTTTCACAGGCTCGGAATAGGGAGCAAAGAAAGGGGGATAAAAAATGCTCGGAAGCGATGCCATTATTAGAAGCAATATTGGCTAATCCACAAAATTCCTCAGAGAATCCTGGCGATTGGGGGGGGTCGATTCAGGAAAATAGGGGCGATATTGCCTAACCCATAAAATACGCCAGAGAACCGCTTAGAATTAAGACTGGGGGAGGGAGTAAATCAGGCCCTTTAACCCATCCAGCATCGCCCAGTAGATTTCTTTGGCCTCAATAGGGGATGAAACCGTAATTTCAATGCTGACAAAAGGTTTCCCGGCAATTCGCCTGGTCATATTCCGAAGGGGAAACCAGCCATACCAGCGAAAATGTAAGCCGATATTGGCCAGACGAGCTAAAAAACCTTGAGGCTTTGGCCGGACGTATATTTTAATTCCTTCTTCCAAGTTCAGGGTAAATATGGTCGGCATATCCTTTAGCTCTAAGGCTTGAAGCTCAAAGGTGTCCTTGGCCTGATTCTCGCCAGGTTTAATCGCCTTTCTTTTAGGAGCAAAAAGCGCGGACTTCTTGCCCAGAGTCAAAGGCTCCAGTCGAGGGTGGGGCCCCCAACGTCTAACTCGAGTTAACGTCCACTCTTTTAACACCATGCCTCTTGCTTTAACCTGAAGACGCTTCTCGCTTAAGTTCAGCAGGAAATAAAGTTGCGGCTTCGAGGCTAAGATAATTTCCTGCTTTAAAACCTGGTTTTCTACCACGAGAGATTCGAGTTGAGTGGCTTCACGAATAGGTTCCGAGACCAAAGCCTGGAAGGGGTTAGTTCGTTCGACCGAACCCATAATCTGGCTATGGAACCTTCTATCAGTAGCCTCAAAAAATGGACTAACAAAAAACGCAAAAAATAAGACCGCAGCGAATTTCGTCATTAAACTATGATTCATGTGGCTTTGGTCAGCGCTATTTTTCTCTTTATTTCATTAAATTGAATAGCTTGCTCACTTAGAAAGAGCCTGGTTTTTTGCCAGCTAAAAATTAAATCCGAATCGCTAGCATATAAGAAAGCTGTTTCTGGCCGCAAATATGGACGATTTTTTGCGCTTAAAGAGTGATTTTGTTTATCCACTCTTTTTTGTTTCGCCACGCGGAAATTAGTTATCAGAGTTCGCAAATCGCTAATAAATATATATCTTCGTACCTACCTGAGCTGATTTAAATATAACCTCAAGGTCCTCATCGCCCACGCGAACGCAGCCATGGGTAACGTTACGGCCAAGCAGCCGAGTATATAGGGTGCCATGGATAAAATAACCGTTGCCAAAGCCGAGAGCATAATCGCCCAAAACGCCTGATTCTACTCTTTCTTTCCAATTCTTGGGGGGTTCCTTTCCTTCTTCGATGAAAGCCCAATCTGGTTTGACCCAATCCGGGTCCACCGCCTTTGACTTGACAGAAAATTCCCCGCGGGGAGTATCAAAAACCCATTTTCTTTTCCCGCTTGGGTCCTCAAGAATGCTGCCTGAACCACAGGAAATAACCGCTTCCCTCAACACCTCATTTCCTCGCTTAAGGATGAGGCGGTTAGCGCCGCTATCAATCAGCATAAAGACTCCTTTTGGTTTAAGGGCTGATATTTTTTTCCCCAACTGGGCATTTTCCCTATTTAACCAGGAAGCTGAAAGGCCCTTGGTTTCCACCGAAAGGATAGCTTCAGCCTCAAACCGGCCTGGCCAAGAGAGAATAATCGCGATTATTTCTAAAATTAAAACGAGAACAACAGCCCCACTGAGGCCAAACAAAAGGCGCTTCTTCCTCGCCACCAGCCCCCTAAATCTTTGCTGGCAAGTCGCCACGACCTTTATTACCCTTTTAATCATCTAAACAATCATCTGGCATACAGTGAGGTCTTTTTAAATGGCTATTTTTCTTGTCCTTTCCGATATTTTAGCCTCTTCTTTTATATCTTATAATTCCCTGACCCAGTTTAAAATTATTGAATCACGATTAACTGTCCCGACTATAGTTACCGGGGTGCCAACCTCGGCCATCTCATAAAGCTCATCAATGGCCTCGTCTTCCATAGCGACACAACCATAGGTCAAGCCATCCTGGCCGCCGCCATGAATTTCAATCAAACCGCCAATGCCGATTCGAGGCGGAATCAGCCCTCTTTTTTTCATCTCTTGGAATCGACGCCGGTCATCTTCGTTGGGATAATCGAGTAAAAGAGCTTTGTAATAACGACTGTTAGGGTTCTTTTTCACCACTTTATATTTTCCTTCGGGAGTAGCCTCGTCACCAGCGTGGAGCTTGTCGGCCAGGCCGAATCGACCTAAACCAACATCATAAGTTTCAATTTTTTCTCCTTGGGAATAAACGACGAGCTTTTTCTCCAGTTTATCCACAATAATTGCCAGGTTGTTTTTCGCCCTCGATTCGGCAATAGTCTCTGCTACCCATTTTTCCCATCGCCGCAAGTAGCTTTCATCGAGGTAGCGTTCGAAAAGACTTAAAACTATTCTTCTCGCACTCAAGGCTGGCTCACGAGCCGCGGCCATGGCTTTTTTAGCGCCGGAAAATTCTACTTTCTCTATGTTTCGCTTCGCTTCTTCTATCAAGACTTCCGCCCTCGTGATTCTCTGTCTGATATGTCGGCTCTCGTTAATGGCGGAACTAATCGCTCGCAGCTTCGTAATCAGGCCCTCAAGCTCGCTGAGTTCATTTCTTAAATCCTTAGCTTGGCTTTGTTTTCTCTCCTCGACCAGAGCTAAAAGTTTTATTCCGTCCTCTATTACTCGCTGATACTCCTCCTGGACACGCTTGAGCCGTCGCCAGAGCGGCAGACGAGCTCTCTCCTTTAACTCATGAATTCGAACCGTTCTTAAGGCCTGATAAAAGGAATTATATTCTTCGGCGGCAAAAGAAGAAGCGCCGGCTCTCCAGAGGCGGCTCTCTATTTCTTTAGCCTTTTCCGCCTCTGGGAGGACCGGCGCTTGTTGGCAAGAAATTGAGAATAGAGTTACAATCGCCGCAATAACAGGCTTAAGCCTCAACTGCCCGACAATCGCCAAACTGCTTCGCTTCTAACGAAAATAAGTTATTTTTTCTTCTGAACTTTTTCTATCGCCTGTTTAATCTGGTCGGAAATCGAAGTGGCCTTATCCTTAATGGCCACGGCCTTGTCTTCGGCGCCGAAAAAGTCGCCATTCTCAATAGCGGCTTGAATTTCAGGGAAGGAATCTTCGAGCCCCTTCAAATCAGCCGTGAAAGCTTCGATATCCGCCTTGGTTCCCTTTCCTTTGGGTGCCTTCTCTAATAAGGCTTTAGCCTCGTCTAAGGCTGTCCTGGCCTCCCCTTGGGCGGCGATGGCGGCATTCTTGACCTCTTCTTTTTTGGCGGGAATTGTCGCCTTCAAGGCGTCGGCATCGGCCTGCACCTTAATCAGCATTTCCTTGGCTTGCTTATATTTTTTGGCCGTAACTTGGTCCAGCGCCGCCTGGAGGTCGTCGCTCAACTTTTTGAACTCGTCCTTGGCATAAACATCCGCGCCTTCAGTTTTGCAAGCCTCGACAGCGGCTTTAGCCGCGTCCATCTGTTGCGTGGGTGGCTTCGCACAGCTGGCCAACACAAAAGCCACAACCAGTCCCGTCATCCCAATCGCTAAGGTCTTTTTCATTTCAATACCTCCTTTTTCATCAAGAACCTTTCTTTTTCCAAGACGACCCCTTTCTGCCTTAGGAACCGCCCCTCCATTCTCACCTCCTTTCTATAGAAAACGCCTTCTCGTCGGATCTTTTCTGGAAAAAACCCGTGAGAAAGAAATCCTTAGGGAGGTGGGATGTCGTTCATCCCCATGGATTTTGACTCAGGACTCATCCGCTTACCTCAGCCAAATCCAAAATTCTCTTAATCATTCTATTGACCAATTAAATATCACAATTTTCTTCATTTGTCAAATTAAATCAGAGCAAACGAATTCAATTTCCGTAAAGCCAATTGGCCAAAATTTTAAACCCGCTGGGAAAAAATATACAATTTATTGGATAATATATTTTACCCTCCCGAGCCATCTTCTTTTTAATTTAGAAATTTAATTTGTTAAACTTAGCTAATAATTTATTTATTTTGCGTCAGGGTCAACGATGAATTTTTCTCGCATCATGAACTGAACTTGCTCCCGAGCCTGACGAATCGTTGTTTCTGCCATCTTATAGCGCACGTCAGCCGGGAGTTTAATTCGCGCGACACCTTGCTCTATGCCCTTGGAACCCACCGCTACCGCCTCTCGGGGGAAAACTTCCCACTCTTCCATTGTCGGGATGATGTATTCCTCATGGATTCCTTTATCTTCAGCCACTTTGGCCAGTTCCTGGGCGGCGGCGATGCACATCTCATCGGTGATGGTCGTGGCCCTAATATCCAGAGCGCCCCGGAAGATACCAGGAAAGCCGAGAGAGTTATTTATCTGGTTGGGAAAATCCGAACGGCCTGTGGCCACAATCTTGGCTCCGGCTTCTTTTGCTTCCCATGGCCAGATTTCAGGAACCGGGTTAGCTTCAGCAAAAACTATGGCATCCTTAGCCATAGAAGCCACCCATTCCTTTTTAATCGTCCCTGGTCCTGGTTTGGAAGCGGCGATTAAAACGTCAGCCCCGCGCATGGCTTCGGGCACATCGCCTTTGACTCCTTCGGCGTTAGTCTTAAGGCAAAGGTCCCATTTTTCTTTGTATTTGGTTTGCAACGTTTCTCTGTCGCCTCGGTCCTTGTGAAGAATTCCCCGCGAGTCGACAACCACGATGTTCCCCGGGGTTACGCCAGCGGCAATTATAAGCCGAGCTATAGCGATATTAGCTGCGCCAGCCCCAACCAAGGCTACTTTTATATCCTGCATCTTTTTGCCCACAATTTTCACCGCGTTGATTAGTCCAGCCAAGGTGACACAAGCTGTTCCCTGTTGGTCGTCATGCCAGACCGGTATTTCACATTCACGGCGCAACGTATCCAGGATGTAAAAACATTTGGGATGAGAAATGTCCTCTAAGTTTATCCCACCAAAACTGGGCTGAAGCCATTTGACAACCTGGATTATCTGGTCTTCATCCTTCGTCCCCAAACAAACCGGAAAAGCATCAACGCCGCCCAGATATTTGTAGAGCAGCGCCTTGCCTTCCATTACTGGCAGCCCAGCTTCCGGTCCGATGTCACCTAAGCCGAGAACGCGGGAGCCATCGCTGACTACAGCTACCAAGTTCCCCTTATTTGTGTACTCAAAAACTTTCTCTCGGTCGCGGGCAATTTCCTTGCACGGAGCCGCCACGCCGGGAGTATACCAGATGGCAAAGTCGTCAAAACTCTTTATTCGACACTTTAGAGTAACCTGAACTTTGCCTCGATAAAAGGGATGCAAACGCAGGGCATCCTTGGAGGGTTGCTCAGCCTTAGCCAGCAGCTCCTCCACCGTCGCTTTGGGTTTCATTTTATAACCTCCTGATTAGAGCCATTAAATATTAGATGATTTAGGATAGCATTTTTGTTCAAAAAAAGAAAGCTCGCCTTGGCCCTCCCCTTGCCCACTTTAGCCTTGGACATCTCCGGCGCTCAGAGGTTCCCGCTAAAAGCGATTCCCAAAGGTTAAACCTTCAAAGCTCGCTTCCGCCATCCGAGGCTTCTCCTTCGAGCCAAACTAAAAAAGGCAGAAGAAAAAAATTAAGATACAAAATAGGTAAATATATAAGCTGTCATTTATTTTGCCTTTTGAGGGTCAGTCATAGTTATATTTCAGATGACAAGATGATATTCTTTGCGGTTAGATTCTTAAACGAGTTGTCGGAAGTTAAAAGGAGAATTAAGGTGAATAGGGGGTTAATAAAAATTTATTATTTAAAAATCTTGATATTTTAAAAAATAAAATTATTCTCCAGCGGCTTTGAGATAAATTTATCTTTTTCCTTTTTGACACGGCTAAAGAAAGACTTGGGGTCATGGACATAGGCTAAAACCCAGTTCTCAGCCACGGCTTTAGCCAGGATTTCTTTCTTGGTTTTTAAGGTCTCCACGGGAAAAAGGTCGTAACTCATGATATAGGGAAGGCCGACATGGGCTGAGGTTGGAATCAAGTCGCCTGCATAGAAAACATTAGCTGACCCAGAAGTTATCAGGACACTTTGGTGATGGGCCGTATGCCCCGGCGTTAAAATAATTTTTACTCCGGGAAGGACTTCCCTATTTCCGTTTATTAGCTCAACTCTGCCTTTTTCTTGGAGCGGCCAAAAGTTTTCCGGCAGATAACTGGCCTTGTCTCTTTCGTTTGGATTAAGGGCTGCCTCCCACTCTCCCCTTTGAATAAGATATACAGCTCGAGGAAAAGCAGGAACAAGGTCTTCCCCGGCTAACTCTGTATTATTCCCGCAATGGTCAAAATGAAGATGGGTATTGATGACAAAATCAATCTCTTCAGGCCCGCAGCCAATTTCTGCCAAGGCCGCCTTCAAACCCGGTCTAAGCTCAACGGCATAGACCTCTTTAAATTTGGCGGGCAGCTTTTCGCCCAAGCCAGTTTCCACGAGAATATTGGCCTGAGAGCTGCGAATCAATAAAGAATTAGTCGCTAAACAAATTCGATTTAAACTATCGGCCGGCGTCTTCTTTTCCCAGAGGACCTTGGGGACGACCCCAAACATGGCCCCGCCGTCAAGATAGAAATGACCCTCTCGCAGAGCCCAGATTTCAAACTCACCGACGGAAAGGTGTTCAACCATTACCCGCGCAATCGGTCAAGGTCATAGATGAGGTCTTCGCGGGAATAGGCGGCCACTTCAATCTTGCCGGTATCCATACGAATGGCATCTTCAGGACAGGCTTCAACACAAAAACCGCAGAAACAACAGCGACTTAAATCAATAATGAATTTTTGGGGATATTTCTGGACCTCCGGGTCAAGGTCTTCAGCCGCCTCAATATAAATGCATTCCGAAGGACAAACGGTCATACAAAGCAGACAAGCAACACAGCGTGGCCGACCGTCTTCTCGGGTCATCATCCGGTGCAAACTCCGGTGGCGCGGGGCAATCTCTTTTCTTTCCTCCGGATACTGAATGGTTACCGCGCCTTTGCGCTTGGTTTTTATCCCCAGGACTTTAAGCGTGTGCAACCACATATTGACGACAAAATGGCGGCAGGTAATCCAGGAGCCACGAATTATCTCTAAGAAATAACCAAACAATTTAATCATCGGATCACACTCATCACCAACCCAGTGGCCATAATGTTAAATAAACTTAATGGAATTAAAAGCTTCCAACCAAAATCCATGACTTGGTCATAACGAAAACGAGGATAGGTCCAGCGAACCAGAACCTGGAACCAACAAAAGAAAAAGACTTTGAGGTTAAAAGCAGCCACCTGGAAAATTACTACTAACCACCGCGGCAGCAGCCAATCCCAACCCCAGGGAAAATGAAAACCATCGGCTCCCAACCAAGGGACTTGCCAACCGCCAAAAAAGAGGGTCGTAAGCAAGCAAGAAATAATGATTATCTCCATAAAATCAGTCATCATAAACATGCCCCATTTGAGCCCGCCATACTCGGTGAAAAAGCCGATGATCTCTGATTCTCCCTCAGGTAAATCAAAGGGAACGCGCTTGGTTTCCGCGAGAGCGGCGAACAGGAAGATGAGGAAGGCCAGCGGCTGCAGGAAAATACCCCATTTAGGAAGCCAGCCAAAGAGCAATTTACCCTGTTCATAAACGATATCCTGAAGACTAAGAGAGGGAAAAACCAGGATAACCCCGACTAAAGAAAGGCCCAGCGCCACTTCGTAGGAAATGAGCTGAGCCGCGCCTCTCATTCCTCCTAAAAGCGTATACCGGTTGCGCGACGACCAGCCGCTGAGCACAATACCGTAAATGGCTAAGGAAAGCATGGCCAGAACAAAAAGCAAAGCGACATTAGCGTCAAAAATCTGCAGGCTGATGTCGCGGCCAGCGAGACGCACGGTATCGCCAAACGGCATAGCCGATATAGTGATGGCCACGAAGAAAAAGCTGAGGAATGGAGCTAAAGTATGCAGGAATTTATTGGCAAAAGCAGGCACAAAATCTTCCTTAAAAATCATTTTAATCGCATCAGCAAACGGCTGAAATAGTCCCAACACCCTCAAGCCAAGGATCGAGGCTCGATTGGCTCCAATCCGGTCCTGAATAACCGCGCTTTCCTTTCGTTCAACCCAGGTGAGATAAAGAGTGAAGGTTAAAAACCACACCAACGCTAAGATGATCTTAATTAAAATTATTAATACTTCAATCATGGGTTTGAGATTAAAATCGGAATTTCTCCAGCCATCGACTGCTGGATGACCTCAATCGAATTTAGACCGCCAAAAAAGCGGAAATCGACTGGGACCTCCCGCGCTAACCTAACCAGAATCCGCCATTCCGGCCAGCTCTCACCCCAGGGCTCTAAAGCGGGCCTAAAATTTTGCACCCGGCCATCAATATTGGTCAATGAACCTTGTTTTTCCGCTATGGGAGCGGTAGGCAAAACAAAATCAACCAACGAGTCCAGTTTAGACTCCCGGCAGGTAAAAAGCACCTTAGTTTCGATATTGGCCGCTTCTGCCTGAAGCCAGGACAAGGAAATGGCTTCGGGAAGGTGGGAAGCAAAGATTAAAAGCAAATCAATCTTATCCTTTTTCAGTTCCTCCCAATTGTCTTTAAGGTCAAAACCAAGTGCCCGAGCCCCTCGCCGGTTGGGTGTTCGCTCCGCAGTCAGCAATAATCCATCGCTCTTATCATCGGGCGGGTCGCTAAAAATAATCCGCGAGACATTCAATTCTTGTTGGAAAAGGCGTCTGACCAAAAACAGCTCTTCGTTCGTCAGGGCTGAATTTAAAACTATGGCTAACCGGGAAGTTTTTTTCCTGATAAGAAGGCCGCGAATCTTCTCGCTGAGGATGATAAAAATTTTATCCCAGCTCAGACCGATTTTCCGGCCGTTAACCACCTGAGTCGGATGCTCAATTCTTGCCTCGTCCAGGTATTTATAGGAGTAGCGACCAAAGTCACAAATCCAGTAGCGGTTTACAGCAGGGTTCTCCCGGCTTTTTACCCGATAAACGCGCTGACCCAATTCGACCCGGGGTAAGCCCTTATGAGATTCAATGGTGATGGCGCAACCTCGGCTACAGAGGGGACAAATAGAAGGTTGGCTATTCAGGAACCAGGAACGGGTTTTAAACCGAAAATCAAGGTCGGTAATCGCCCCAACCGGACAGAGCTCGGCCAGATTGCCTGAATAATTATTGTCCACCGGCTCGCCTTCGTAGATACCGATTTCAGAATGAATACCCCTTTGGAAAACACCCAGCTCTCCGGTCTTAGTTACCTCCAACAAGAAGCGCACACAACGGGTACATTGGATGCATCTTTCACGGTCCAGGGTCAGGTTGCGACCAATACGAACCAGCTTCGCCCGCTTCTCCTTAACTTCCCTAAATTGACTGGGGAATAAGCCATAAGCCTCATAATAGTCTTGGAGTTTGCACTCGCCAGCTTTATCACAAATCGGACAATCCAGCGGGTGTTCAGCTAAGAGAAACTCGAGCACAGAGCGACGAGCTTCCTTGACTTTCTCGCTTTGGGTTCTAACTATCATTCCGTCACGGACAACCGTGGAGCAAGAAAGTTCAAGCTTCGCCGCCCCTTCGATTTCAACGAGGCACAAGCGGCAGCTTCCTTCAGGCGCGAAAGCAGGATGATAGCAGAGATGAGGGATGTGAATCCCAGCTTGACCAGCCGCTTTAAAAATAGTCGTCCCTTCCGCTACCTCAAGCGTTTGGCCATCAATGGTTATCTTTGGCATTCCCTCTCCTGTCTATCTTAATGGGTCAGCTGAGCTTCCAGCTCCTGCCGGAATTTCTTAACTAAGGCCAGGATAGGCATCGCAGCCGCATCGCCCAGCGGACAAAGTGTCCGACCTTTGATTTGCGAGGCCAGGCGTTCAATTTCCTCGATATCTCCCTTCCTCCCCTGCCCCGCGGCGATCCTCTTAACAATCTTATTAATCCAGGAAGTGCCAATGCGGCAGGGAGTACATTGGCCGCAGGATTCGTGGGAATAAAACTTCGTTACCAACCGCAGCACTTTCAGAATAGGAGTTTGGTCATCAATAACAATAATCGCCCCTGAACCAAGCATCGAGTCAATTTTGGCTACTGATTCGCAATCCATCGGCACATCGATTTCTTCTGGAAGCAAAATGGGAGCCGACATGCCGCCTGGAATAACCCCCTTTAACTTCCGGCCATTCTTCACTCCACCAGCGTAGTCAAAAATAATCCGGCGTAAAGGCGTGCCAACGGGTAGCTCATAAACACCTGGCTTCTCCACCATTCCGGAGACGCCAAAAAGCCTCGTTCCTCCGTCCTTGGGTAAACCAAGGCCCGTAAACCAGGCCGCACCTTTTTGAATGATATAAGGAACGTTAGCGATGGTTTCAACATTGTTGATTACTGTCGGCATCTGGAAAAGACCGATAGATGCCGGAAAAGGTGGTTTTAACCGCGGATGTCCTCTTTTTCCTTCAAGGCTTTCGAGCAAGGCGGTTTCTTCTCCGCAGATATAGGCTCCAGCACCGCGATGAACCACCACCTCCAAATCAAACCCGCTGTTAAAAATATTCTTTCCCAAAAAGCCTTTTTCTTTAGCTTCGGCAATCGCTCTTTCTAAGCGCTGGGCAATTAGCTCATATTCACCCCGGATATAAATGAAAGCCAAGTTGATGCCCACTGCATAGGAGGTGATAATAATTCCTTCAATCAGGAGGTGGGGGTTATGGCTCATAATAAAGCGGTCTTTAAACGTGCCTGGCTCGCCTTCGTCGGCGTTGACGCAAAGATATTTAGGCTTATCTACCTTAGGGACAAAACTCCACTTCAACCCCGCCGGGAACCCAGCTCCCCCCCGGCCCCGAAGGCTGGCCTTTTTGACTTCCTCGACAATTTCCTCAGGTCTCAGCTGCAGGGCTTGCCGCGCGGCCTCATAACCTCCTCGCTGAAGATAAACGCCGAGTTCAAAAAGATGGGCCATTCCGAAATCGCGGCTTAAGACTTTCTCGCTCACGGTTTTATTCCAGCTTGGCTAAAAGCTCGTCAATTTTAGCTTTATCTAACCGACCATAAAGGTCATCATTAACCATTAAACAAGGCGCCTGGTCGCAGGCACCCAGACACTCGACAGTCGTTAAGGTGAACCGACCATCAGCGGTTGTTTCACCGACCTTTATTCTGAGTTTCTCCCGTAGATAATCGAGAACAGTTTCGCCTCCTGCCAGGGTGCAGCTCAGGTTGGAACAGACTTGAAGATGATACTTGCCAAGGGGTTTCTGGCTGAACATGGTGTAAAAGGTAACAACTTCCCTCACCCGAACCGGCCTTACGCCCAAAACTTGCGCCACCAACTTTTCGCTCTCGGCGGTAATGTAGCCTAATCTCCTCTGGACGAGATGCAGGGCGGGAAGAATCGCCGCATCTTTTTTGGGGTAGCGAGGCAAAATGGTCTCGATTTCTTTCTTAATCAACTCCAGAGCTGGCTGGCTCACCGGTCTAACTCCCCACCAATCATGTTCATGGAGCCAAAGGTAGGGATGACATCCGCTACCATATGACCTTTAATCAAGAATTCCAGAGCCGATACAATGTGGAAACAAGGGGCTCTCAAATGCAAACGATAAGGCTTGTCTGTCCCGTCAGAAACGATGTAGAAACCCAGCTCACCGTTGCCACCCTCTACAGCAAAATAAACTTCACCCTTCGGTGGTCGGATCCCATGCCCTTTCATGAAAAACTTAAAGTGCGAAATTAAGCCTTCAATCGAAGTATAAACGTCCTCTTTGGGAGGAATCACATAACGGGGGTCAGATGCAAGAATTTCTGGGTAGCGACTTTTCTCCGCTCCTTCGAGGTTAGGCGATAGCCGGATGGGCCTCTCTGGTCTTTGGCGTCGGGCTTCTTTAATCGCTTGGGCCGGCTCGAGACCCTCAGCCATTAATTCCGGCGGTGAAGCTGGAAGTTGGGCCATCACTTGCTCAATAATCCTCAAACTCTGCTCCATTTCCCGCATACGCACTAAATAACGGTCAAAATTATCTCCTCTTTCGCCGAGGGGAACTTCAAAATCAAGCTCGTCATAAACAAGATAAGGGTGGGCCTTGCGAACATCGTAATAGACTCCGGTAGAACGGAGGCAGGGACCAGTCCAGCCGAAATTAATCGCTTCTTCAGGTTTCATTACCGCAATGTCCCGGGTTCGATTCAGGAAAATTTTATTCTTATCCAGAAGACCGTGGACGTCTTTTAAAACCCCCCGCGTTTCGCTAATCGCTTTTTCTAAGGCGGGTTTATAATCGGGATGGAGGTCCGCTTTCACGCCGCCTATCCGAACATAGGACGTTGTCATCCGGGCACCGGTTGTCCACTCGATGACATCCCAAATGAATTCCCTTGCCTTGATTTTATAAAGGAAAACAGTAAAAGCCCCGCACTCCATGGCCATGGCCGCTAAACAGGTAAGATGGTCCGAGATGCGGGAGAGTTCGCTCATCAGCACCCGAATTAGCTGAGCCCGGCGTGGCACCTCGATTCCCAGCATTTTCTCCAGGGTCATCACATAGCTAAGGTTGTTGATTAACGGCGAAACATAGTTCAGGCGGTCAGTATAAGGAAGAAGGTTAAAATAGGTGCGATTTTCGCATATCTTCTCAAAACCCCGATGAAGGTAGCCTACTTCCACCTCGGAATTAAGGATTTTTTCGCCGTCGAGCTCGAGCATGATGCGGATGGTGCCGTGCATCGCTGGATGGGATGGCCCCATGTTAAGGAGCAGGCTTTCTGGCCTGGCTTCGCGCTCAATTCTTGTCGCCATTTTATTTCCTGAACTTAAGCCTTGGCTGCCTCCACCGCAGGGGATAATCCTTCCTCAAGGGATAACCTTCAAACCCGTCATACATAAAGATACGGCGAAGGTCGGGATGGCCGATGAATTCAACCCCAAAAAGGTCGTAGACTTCTCGTTCTAACCAATTAGCATTTTTCCAGAGGGGCGTAAGCGAGGCGATCTTTAGGTCTTTTTCACCCAAGCGGGCTTTAATTCTTAGGCGTCGGTTAGAACTCAGAGAAAAAAGATGATAAACCATCTCGAAGCGAGGTTCTTCACCCAAGTAATCGACGCAAGTGAGGTCAAGGAGCATGGCGTAATCCTGAGGTTTGGCCTTAAGAAATTCCATGACCTCGAAGAGCGCTTCTTTGTTAATGATGGCTACATCCATTCCTAAGGAAACCAGTGTTTCTTGAACCGCTCGAGGAAATTGGTTCTTCAGTCGCGTCAGGATTTCCGCCTCTTCCATCGCCATTCCTGTTCCTGTTTTTTAATCTTTTCCTGCAGTTTAACCAGGGCATCCAGGACTGTTTCGGGCCGAGGAGGACACCCGGGTATATAAATATCCACAGGAATTATCTGGTCGATTCCCTGGACAACAGCGTAATTATCATAAATACCGCCGCTTACGGCGCAGGTACCAAAAGCCACGACCCATTTTGGCTCAGTCATCTGGTCATAAACAGTCTTAAGAACTGGAGCCAACTTCTGGGTAACCGTGCCGACAACCAAAAGCATATCAGCCTGCCGGGGCGAAAAGCGAGTCCAGCCAGCGCCGAAGCGGTCAAGGTCAAAATGAGCACAGGCAGCTGACATATATTCCATCCCGCAGCAAGCAGTAACGAAGGGATACTGGAAAAGAGAAAATTTTCGACCCCAGCTTAAGACCTCGTTCAGAGCGGTGGTGAAAAAACGTCCTTCCATGACTTAATCCCATTCAAAAGCGCCGGTTTTCCAAGCATAAATAAAACCAAGAACCAAGACGGCAAGGTAAGCAGCCATTATGGGCAGAGCGAGACCTGCCAAATCTCGAAAGACCAAAGCCCAGGGAAAGAAAAAGACTACTTCCACGTCGAAGAGCAGAAAAAGAAAGGCTACCAAATAAAATTTTATCGGAAAAGGATTAATATCTTTTTGCAGGTAAGGGCTGCCGCATTCAAAGGGTTTTTCTTTGGTGGGATTGGTTCGCCGGGGACCAAGGAAATGATTCATAAAGAGAAGGAGAACCCCCAAGAGGCCAAAAACTATGAAAACCAAAGTTAGTTCTATCACGGCATTCCTAACTATTTAGGCCAAAAATTTTACTTAAGTCAATACTATTTTTTCAAATAATTTTTAATTTTTTTGACAAAAATTTTTTTCTCCCCGATAATTATCATGTTTCTGGCGGAAAGTTGTTGTGGCTTTATAGTTCAAAGGAGCGAAAGCAAGAAGTCCCACCTCTATCGCCAGGAAAGAGGTTTTTATATAATTCAAAGGTGCCAAAACAGCTTAACTTCAGGATAATATTCAGCTCTTTGTTAGTCGAACGAATGAAAAGAAAGCCCTAAATTGAAAAACGAGGTTTAGCCAGCAGTTTAGCTCACGAGAAGAAGGGAGTTAATGTCTGCTTTAAAAAAACTAACTTCTCTCTCTTTGATAGGCATAGCTTCTGTTTTTTGCCTTTTATCTCAATCTAACTGTAAGCGACTGCCTTCGCCAGCCAGAGTAATCCTAATCACCCTGGATACCCAGAGAGCTGATTATCTCAGTTTTGTTAACCCGGCGCGGGTTCATACTCCCAATCTGGATGAACTGGCCAAGACAGGCATTTATTTTGATAACGCCTATAGCCTTATTCCGATCACTCTTCCCTCTCATGCCTCCATCTTCTTTTCGGAGCCGCCCTATACGGTTAAAAACTACAATAACGGCCAGGAGATTCGGCGCAAAAGGAACCGCCCTTCTTTCGTTAATCTGTTTAAAAAAAATAACTTCACCACCGCGGCTTTTGTTTCCTTAGGCGTTCTGGGTTCTCACTTCGGGCTTAACGAAGGCTTTGATGTTTACGAAGACTCGTTTCCTGAAGACCGCTGGTATCTGCATGCCGGTGAGGTCAATGAAAGGGTTTTCCCCTGGCTCGAAGCCCACCGCCGGCATCCCTTTTTCCTCTGGGTGCACTATTCTGACCCCCATGACCCCTATGCGCCTCCTGACTCGCCTGATGACCTAAAAGTTTATTTTAACGAAGAATTTGTTTTTCAGACCTGTCTTAATAAATATCGAACCCATACCCTACCTCTTAAGCTCAAGCCCGGCCCTAACCTTATCCGCCTCGAAGTGGATAATTTTGCCGATTCCAACCCGGACCATTTTTTAGCTCGTTTGGATTGGCTCAAAATCCTTGATGCTAAAAATCAAACCGAGATTCGAGCCGACCTCGTCCGTGGCTGGTATTTTCGCCGCGAAGATAATGTTTTTTTCTTTAAATCTAACAGCTTGATTGAGGTTCAGAATGGCCCTCGGCCGCGGGAGGTAGTTTTCACTTTCCGCGGCAAACTCCTTTTACCGGTCGAAGCCATCCGCGACCAATATCGTCGGGAAGTCGAATACATGGACGGCGAGATTGGCCGGTTAATTAGCCGGCTCAAAGCGCTTCAGCTCTATGACGGGACTCTCTTCGTTATTGCCAGCGACCATGGCGAAGGCCTGGGTGAATATTTGAATGCCTTTGGTGACCCGCACATTGGCCACATCCATTTTCTTTACGACATCTACATGAAAATTCCTCTTATCATCTCCTATTCCAGTTATCTAAGGGGTGGCCAAAGGAGCCAAACGCCAGTTACCTTACTCGATGTGGCCCCAACAATTCTCGACATTATGGGCTGGGGCCGACTGCCGCAGCAGCAGGGACGAAATCTTCTGAAATTAAAAAGGAATGTGGCCAACTCAATCTTTATGGAAACTTACCGGCCCGAAGCAGTGCGCGACCGCTTCGCCCTCCTTCAGTTTCCCTGGCATCTGATTATTACTCCTGAGGATAAGCGGCTGGAAATCTTCAATTTACAAACTGACCCGGAAGAAAAGAATAACCTTATCGGCCAGGTTGACAATTTAGCAGAAGTTCAAAACCTGAGACTGAAACTGGAAGATTTGGTTCGACTGGTGCTTAAAGAAAAAGAGACAATTCTCATCGATAAGAAGACTGAAGAAATGCTTCGTTCCCTCGGTTATATTCGTTGAGCATGGAATATATCTGAAATAATGACAACCTTGTTAGATTGGTTATTTTTGACTCTACGCCCTTATCTTTTCTCCTCTTTTCCCTAAGGTTGGCGCCGACTCATCCGAACTTTTCGTCTTAATTTATTCCTACTAAACTGATTAGTTTTATATTTTTTATATACTTTATTTTCTGATTTTATGATTCATTTAGACTTATTTTTGGCTTTTTCCCGGGAAGTAGCTATGTTTTATAGATTACTCGGCTGTGGTCGATAGCTCTAAAAATCTCTCGCCCTTTATCGCCCAGGGAAAACAAAGGTGACTAAGCGCATCTGAGCCGCCCTAGTCTCTTACCGCTAAAATTTTTTCCCTCTATCTCTGAAAGAAACGATAAATTTTGGCCGGAAGACGCAAGAGCATCCGGTTAACAAGCCGCATCCAGCTCGGCCTGGTTTGAGGTGAAAAAGCAGCCAGGCGGACTTCCTGTTTTTTCCGCTCTAAATATTTCTGGACAATTGGACAGCCCAAGCTGGAAAGACAATAGGCACTAAGCTTGCCCTGAGAAAGAGAGCGACGGATTGCTTGAAGCGTTGGTCCGTTCCAGGCGTTGGCCCATTCTTCCATCGGAGCAATCGGTTTTTCCCCGTGGCAACAGGGCAAAATCCCCCGCCGTAAAATATAATAGCTCTCCCAGGGCTCCCGACAAATCGGCAGATTTCTTAACCCTAACTCGTCCTGGTTGGCTTGAGCCTTAAATTCTCTGCTGCTTTCTCTCAATTTAGCCCCTTTTCTGTTCAGATGCGGCGCCTTATTCCCCTTTTCTTTATGTCTGCCTGTTTTGCCTTAAGTCTTAATTTTTTGCCCGCCATTCCTTTAATTATTGCCTGTTCCTCCTTAAAAAAACAAAAATAACCCTCATTTTTTGAGGTCAACTATTTTTCCCCTTATTTTATCCCAGAATTTCAGAGCATATTTCCGGAGCATTTTTAACCCGACTCAGAGTTGTTGCTTGCGGTCAAGTCCATAGATTTTCCTGGTTCTGGTACGGTCCCAAATTCAAACTGGTTAGCCAGAGGAATGTTATAATGGCGGGCGAGCTTCTCGGCTTGGTTGATGATGGCCCTTATTTCTTCGGTCGTTAGGAGCTCTTTCTCATAATCAAACAGATATCCACCGCGTTCTTGCTTGATACCCGGATTTTCTAAATAAAGGAGGGGCCTCAAAACCAAAGCGTCGGCCTCTATTTTTTGGCCGAGCTCGAAATAAGCCTCGAGTTCGTGGAGGTTGACCCGCATTGGCATGAAAACCAAAAATATTTTGGGCAAGCCACTAGCCTGTTTCCGCCCTTCATTCAGCCTGATTAAATTAGCCACAATTTCGTCGAAACGTTCATTTCTAATTTTAGCATAGGTCTCGGCTGTAGCCGCATCAAGCGAAACATACAGATAAATTGGTTTTCCCAAGAGAGCCCGAATTGTTCGCGGAGTAAAAGCCTGACCGTTGGTGGAAAGCTCCACGATTTTCCCGCGCGAAGCACAAAACTGCAGAATTTCTTCAAGACGGGGATGAAGCAAAGGTTCACCAAAGGAACAATTAACCACACTGCGAGCGGCCTTAAAGAATGGCCCATAGCTGGCCAAGGTTCGGTCATCAACGATGATCTCTTTGTCTTCGCCTTCGAGGTCTTTCATTCGGTCATAAAGGCAATAAACACACGGAGGAGAAATATTACATCGGGCGTAAAGGTCGATGCCCAGGTTGACAGGAAAGGAGGCGAGAATCGTCTCCCCCGCCATCATTTCCTGGTAATTCTTGACGGCATTTTGATGGAAAAAGGTAATATCTTGATGTCTCTCTTTATCTTGATGCCAAGTTAACGGGCCCACCCTTATCCCCAGCTCGCGGCGGTCTTCAGGATGATAGCTCTCAGGAAAAAGGCGGTTCAATTTAAGAGTGAGCTCGATCGCCTCGTCGACGCCTGATTCTTTTATTCTCACGGAAGAAACTAATTTTTTGCCGTCTCTAACGGAATTTTCGAGCCAATTTTCTGGTTCGTAACTAGGAAGCTCCACACTATAGGTATTCCACTGATAAAGAAGAGGCCAGTTAGCCAACTCTTTGTTTCCTGAAAAAACCGTCAGGACTTGCTTCTGATTAAAATACTCACTGGAAATTGGCAGGACTAAATAGCCTCCTCTCCAGGAAGGAGGCAAATAAATTTTGGCTTCTTGGCCCATCCATCTAAAGGGAAATAATTCACCTTTTTCCCACTCGTGCCATCCCTCAGCATAAAATGGCGCTGACAATTCGCTCAGCCAGATGATCTCAATCGAGCGCACCATAACCCCGAGCTGGCGGCTATCATCAGGGGCCAGGAAAACCCGGTCCAGAATAAATTTCACGGAGAATTCGCCTTGTTCTTCTAAGAGAAAAAAATAAGGAGAGAAGGCAGCTCGAATCTTTCTTTTTCCGATTTCTCTATTAGCGATTAAAACCCTTAGCTCTGGCTCCTCAGCCTCAAAAGAATGGCCGGCGACGATGACGAGCAATTTCTTTCCCGGTTCAGCGGGTAAACTTATCCGCAGGCTGGCTTCGCGGCTCATCCAGCGAAAAGGATAAAGGCCGTCATGCTCTTGGCTATACCATCCCGCTTCATAGATTACCTCAAACTTTTTCATCAGCTTTTCATTGTATAGGCTGGTCAATCCCTCCGTCAACGCCAGATTTTTTTCCGGCTTAATCTATTCATACTATTATCTTACCCGCTATTAAAGGAAACTGCTTGTCTACCCTGTTCCGCGGGTTAGGCCCAGAGACGTCCGGCATCGCCTCGCTCCCACTAAGGCTTTCCACGCCGTTTCGTCTTCTCCCTTCGCCGAGCCGGGCAAACTCGCCCCCTGTTCATCGAGGCAATCTTGATGCCGTCTACCTCCTTTTGGGCCTTTTTCATTGTTCCATTGCGCCGCTTTATGAAATTAGGTAAATATGTAAACTGTCACCTATTATTGTCACCTATTATTGAGACATCCTCGGCCTTTGAAGGTTCGCTCGGAGGCTGATGCGAGAAGCCAAAAGCTGAAACCTTTAATAATAACTTCCGCTACCGCCAGCTTATCCCACAGCTTGGCCCGAAAAGAGGAAAAAATAATAGAAAAAAATTATTTTTGAGATAATAATGGAGAAAAGTAAAAATATAGTGATGAAGTTAAAATATTTCCGTCAATCGAAACTTCGCGGTTATAAATTTAGAGGAAAAGGAGGTTGTTAAGATGCTTCCATATAAAAAGACAATTTTATTAATAATATTTTCTATCCTTACGCTTAGCATTTTAAACTCTTCATCGTCAGAGGAACTTGGAGAAAAACGACAACTGGAACAGCTCACCCCATCGCGGGAAATAGGTGATTCACCTCTTTATGCTTCCCGCCGGGCCAGACTAATAGAGAGACACCCCAATAGCCTGGTCATAATTCCCTCGCAGTTTATGAGCCGCCAGGGTCTAAGGGAAAACCTCAACTTCTTTTACCTTACAGGACTACACGAACCCGAAGCGGTGCTGGTTATAGAAGGAGCAGAAGTTCCGAGAGCCATTCTTTTTCGGCCCCAACCCCCAAGACCAAGAGCGGCTTCAGCTCTGGCGGGACCATCAGAAATTTTAGAAGAAGACAGAGAATCAAGGTTACTTGAAAAAGCCTCCGGTCAAACTCAAACCAAAGAAGGCCCGCCGATAATAATCAAGCCTATGGAAGAGTTCTCACCCTTTCTGCGGTCCTCAGCTAATCAGCCCTGCCGGCTTTTCCTCCCCTTTTCCGATTTAGATTTCCTCTCCAGAACCTTCGGTTTAGTCCAACCTTTGGCCCAAGCCGAAGCCCTTTTTAATTTAGACCCCCTTTTACTGGAGATGCGTCTGACCAAGGACGATGATGAAATTCAAGCTTTGCGTAAGGCCGTTGATTTAACGACCGAAGCTCTTAACGAGGCCTACCGAGCGGCTGAAGCTGGAATGCGGGAAATAGACCTGGCCGCCATCATCAAATATATTTTTAATCGACAAGAAACTAAGGAATCCTTCCTTCAAGTAGCCTCAGGTCCCAATTCAACCAACATTCACTTTGGAGCCACTTCTCGGGAATTAATGGGCCGTGACATGATTGTCTTTGATGTTGGGGCTTATATCAGGGGATACACGTCAGATGTCAGCCGCACCATTCCCGCCAGCGGCCGGTTCACCAAGGAGCAGCGAGAAATTTATGAACTTGTGCTGCAAGCCCAAAAAGAAGGTTGCCGCCGCCTTGTCGCCGGCGTCACCTTTAAAGCCGTCCAGGATGAGGTGGAAAAAATTCTGCTGGCTGGCCTGGAAAAGCTGGGTCTGGTAACGGATGTTAATAGTCCCTGGCAGAGACGTCTTTATATTCAACACGGCTTTGGTCACGGCATTGGCCTTGATGTCCATGATGCCTGGAGTTGGCACGGACCGCGTTTAGATAAAGTTGTCATGAAGCCGGGCATGGTCATGACTATGGAACCAGGCCTCTACTTCCCTGAAAAAAGGGTTGAGACCTATCTTGAATCCCTCAAAGGGAAAGTGCCGGAAGCTGAAATTGAGGCTTTCCAGAAAAAAGTAGCCCCAGTCTATGCTCGCTATGCCGGCTTTGGAGTTCGCATAGAAGATGATATTCTAATCACTGAAAACGGAAATGAGATTCTGTCCGCCCGCGCGCCGAAAGAAATTGCTGATATCCAAAGGCTAATGAGAGAGAAAAGTGTGCACAATTTAATAAAAACGAAGCGCCGCGAAAAACTTTAACGGGAGCGAGGCCATCCCGACCAAGTCCTTGCTTTATCCGCAGCAGAGGTAAGAGAAATATTAGTTTCCTAATTTATTCATTGAGCAAATGCAGGGCGTGGTTCATTGCCTTCAGGCTAACTTCTGAAAGGGCTTCGGACAAAGTCGGATGGACATGAATTGTCCGGCCAATATCTTCCAGTTTTAGCCCAAACCGTACCGCCAAGGTCATTTCGCCAATCATCTCAGAGGCCGAAGGGGAAAGAATGTGGGCACCAACTATCTTGCCAGCTTCGTCAGCCACAACTTTCACCAGCCCCTCAGTTTTTCCCATGGCTAAAGCTCGGCCGCTCGCCTGCAGCGGAAAAACGCCTACCCTTGGCCGTAGCCCCATCTCTTGGGCTTCTTCTTCCGTCCAGCCAACCGCAGCCAGTTCGGGGTCAGTGAAAACGGCAAGGGGAATGGTCTGGGGTTCTAAAACCTGTTGCGCTCCAGAGGCGTTTTCCATCGCCAGGATTCCTTCATGCATGGCTTTATGAGCTAATAATTTCCCGCCAATAAGGTCGCCAACCGCATAGACATCTTTCCAGGCTGTCTCAAGAAATTGGTTGACTTGGACAAAACCACCCGGGCCACAGAGACGGGAATCGACATCCCTGACAATTTCTGAATTTGGTCGCCGGCCGGCGGCTAAAAGAACCAGGTCAGCTTCGAGGCTGAAAGGCGAATTAGTCTTAAGACAGGTGCCACTCAACTTAACTCCACCCGATGCGACTTCTGCCTTTTCAACCCTCATCTCTGTCTGGATTTCAATTCCCTGGCGTTTCAAAAACCGACCTAACCTCTCAGTCAACTGCCGGTCTGAACCAGGAAGAAGTCTGGGTAGAATCTCCAGGATAATAACCTTTGTCCCGACCCGCGAAAAAATAGACCCCATTTCTAAGCCTATCGCTCCGGCACCGATAATGATTAAGCGCGACGGCGGTTCCTTTAACTCTAAAGCCTCCCGGCTGGTCAATATCTTCCGACCGTCGGCTTGGAGACAGCTTAAGTCAGCGGACCGACTTCCAGTAGCCAGGATAACTTTTTCGGCCTCAATCAGAATTTCCTCCTCCGGGGTAATGACACTTATCAGACGCTTATCCCCAAACCTGGCTTTACCTTTAATTAGCTTCACCCCATTTTTTTCGAGAAGAAACTCGATTCCTTTGACTAACCGGTCAATAACACTCTGACGAGTTTTCTGGGCTTCGGCCCAGTCAAACTGTAGAACTTCTTTTCCTTTTATTCTTGGTGACCGCCTGGCTTCGGTTAAAACCTGCGTCTCGTGAAGAAGAAATTTAGTGGGAATACAACCATAATTGGTACAGGTTCCACCTACTTTATCCTCTTCTATTAACGCCACTTTCTTTTTTAGCTGAGACCCGCGCAAAGCGGCCACATAGCCACCCGGACCAGCCCCGATTATGACTATATCAACTTTTTCTCTCTTCTCCATGTTTTCTGGCCTCCGTTTTAAATCAACGGCAATCATAATTTATCATTTCGGCCAGCGAGTCAAATTGATATCGAGAATCACCAGGCGGTCCTCATAAAGAAATATATCCAGAGCGGCCAAAAATTAGCCCAAAACAATAAACCTTTTCTTGACAGGACAGGCTTAAAGTAGAAAAAATAGAGCGACTTTTGGTGTGCTTAATATGAAGAAAAATTCAAACGGACGCCTTTCCCGTCCGAAAAAGCCTTTTCGTCAAGCGTGGTTTTGCGTCCATTTATCGGTTCTCTGCTTAATCTCTTCAGCGGCGGCTCAGAATAACTCGTCACTTCACCTTAAATTTTTGGGCTTAACCTTGCCCTCCTCGGAAGTAACGGTCTGGCTCGAAGCTTCTTTCTTGACCTCGCCGTTGGTTGGCTGTCCTGATTCTGCTGGTCATTTAATATGGCTTGGATTAAGCCCAGGGAATTACAATCTCACACTAAAGCTGGCAAACAAAAGAGAATGGAAAGAGGAAATAAAGCTTGAACCAGCTCAGTTTCTGCAGCTTGAATTCAAATTTTCTGATTCCACTCGCCCACCCTTAGTGGAAAAATACGACTTTGCTGATATTGGGGCCCAAACCGTTGTTAACGGCTTCCAGCTTTCGCTCCTTCCCTCAGCCGATAATCTTTGGTCGATAATCGAAAACCAGGATTTATCGGCTACCACTAACCGCATTGACTCTGGAGGTCTCTGGGCTGATTCTCCAGCATTATTTAGCGCCCGTGGCGCCACCTCCTGGACGCAGAATGAATTTCGCCTTAACGGGTTTAATGTTACCGAGCCCTATTTTGGCGGAACGCCTCTTTTTCTTCCGGACCTCCAGACGGTGGAGGCAATTCGTCATCGAAACAGTCTTCATCCGGCTTCAGCCGCTTCCCCTGGAGGAAGGATCGAGATGGCCACAAAAAGAGGTGCCAGCCGCTTTCAGGGTGGGACAAGCTATACGCTAATTGAACCAGGGTTGACAACCTCCAACATCACCCCGGCCTTAGAAAAAGAGGGGCTGACTGATGCCCATACTTTTCTTCACGACCGAAAGCTTAGACTCTGGCTCTCCGGTCCTCTGGCTTCTGAAAATCGTCGCTTCTATCTCAGTTTTTTTTCTCAGGATTTAAGCCGCCACATAGCTGATTATATTGGCCATAATCAAAGTCGCCTTCTTTCTGGGCTAATCAGGCTTGACCAAGCTACTTCCCGGGGGGAGCTGAGTTTTTTTTGGACAGGTCAGCAAGCCAGCGAGGCAGAAGCGGGGGCGCGACGAAAAATGGCCCCAGAAGCCACAACCAGAGCCCAACGTAATTTTCATGTCGCGCAATTATTCTGGCAATCCCTCCCTTCAGCTCAACTCTCCTTTCATTCTGGCTTAAGTTTAGCCTATCAAAAAATATCATCTGACCCCTACGTCAGTCCTTCTTTAATTCCCTGCCGAGAGCTCTTTCGCCCAGTTGTCTGGCAAGCGCCGCTAAGATATGGAGACGAGACGCAAGGCCATCTGAATTTTCAAGTCAACGGTAATTGGCTGATAAACTTCCCGTCAGGTTCAATCCATTTGGCCAGCTTCGGGCTTGAAGTTTCTCGACGCTTTTATTCCTCAGAGCTTCAGATTCCAGGCTCAACCCATCTGCTGTTTCTCGAAGGCCAGCCGGCCCTGGTAGCGTTCTTTGCGCCTGTTTCCAGGGAATTAGACAACTCCCTTGATATCAGCCTTTATATAGAAGATAGTTGGAAAATTTCGCGCCACTTTCTTCTTGGCATGGGCGCCAAGTTGATTCTGACTCGAGGTTGGAGTCAACCGCCTTCTCCAAAGAGGAGTTGGGGCGGGTTTACCAGCACCTCGGCGGCGCGCCTTGACTGGCTCAGCCTTTTGCCTCGGGCCAGCCTAACTGTTCCCTTCAGCGACGGGAAAAAGGGCTCGCTGAAGTTCTTTTTCGGCCAGTCAGCTTTTTGTCTTCCTCTTAATTATCTGCGATGGGGAAACGCCGCAGCCGAAGGAGCCTTGATTTATGCTTGGCTTGACCGCAATTTAAATTATAAATTTGACGAAGGAGAACTCGGTCCTTTACTAAGGCGAGAAGGACCTTTTTTTTCTCGGCTGGATTCTAACCTTCGCCGTCCGGTCATGACCGAATATGCCGTTAGTTTTATCTACAGGCTGAGCCGAGAATTCTATCTTTCGCTAAGTGGCTTTCACCGGACAACCCGTAACTTGGTGGAAACGGAAAATATCGGCGTGCCGGAATCGGCCTTTGAAACGTTCACGCTCAATGATAGCGGCGATGACCGCATCTGGGGAACTCACGATGACCTGAGCTTTATCATTTATAACCGACTTCCGCAGGCATTGGGCCGGGATTTTTTTGAGCTGAGCAATCCCAACTTGACCGAGCGCAGCTCCCGCTATCGTGGTCTCGACCTTACTGTCTTGCGCCGATTCACCAAGCACATTTTCTTTTTTTCTTTTACCGCGACTGAAGCTTTCGGCACTACGAGTCCAGGTAACACCGAATGGGAAAATGACGAGGCCGTAATAGGCTGGCTCTATGATGACCCCAATTCTCTCGTTAACGCCCGAGGGAGACTGAGGTTTGACCGAGCCTATACTGCCCGGTTAGGTTTTAGCCTTTTTCTTCCAGCCGATTTTAGGGCTGGTTTTATTTTCAAATACTACGACGGCCAGCCCTTTAGCCGGAAAATAATTGTCACCGGCCTAAGACAGGGTCCGGTGATCATTCAAGCTTTCCCACGGGGCATTGCCCGCTATGAATTCAACCTGACCGTTGATTTCCGGCTGGAAAAGACTTGGTCCCTTTTAGGCACAAGAAGCTCGCTTTTTATCGAAGGATATAATATTTTTAACCAACACTTGGCAACAGAAGAAAACGAATGGACGTCGCCGCAATTTCCCTTGCGTTTCGCCACAGAAATCCAGTCGCCGCGGGTTTTCCGCCTTGGATTAAAGATTGAATTTTAGTATAAGCGAAACTAAATGAGCGAGGTGGGATGAAATAACTAAAAGCAAGAAGTATTAGTTATGGTAGCATTAATGGGTGTAATGGTAGCATTAGCAAAAGTAGAAGTGGTGGTAGTAATAGCATTAAGTTAAGAGAGGAAAGAAAAAAATTAGTAGCTAGTTGGGAAATTAATTAGGTTCGTAGGTAGGTGGATGGATAGTTGAATGAATTAACGGTTGGTTGGTGGGTGGGTGGAATGAATGAATGAATGAATGAATGAATGAAAAGATGATAAAAATAGGCTCCAGGTTAGATTGCAATAATTTCAAAATTAACTTCACTATCCCTCTCACATGGCTATTGCTTATGTTATTTTTTATCCCTGCCCATATTCTGGCCCAGCCCATTTTTATTTATCGACCGCAGCAGGAAAAGATATCCTTACTTGAAACCGGCCGGCTTGACCCCAGAGGCGAATTTTTTGCCTCGCTTCTTTTGCCGGCCAATTTTCCGAGCTTTAACGACCTCAGCGGCCCCGAGGACCGCTGGAACTTTGGCTTCCAAAATTATCTGGACTTGACAAGAAGCACCTCCCTTTTAGCTCAGCTTATTACCCATGATGACGGCCATAATCGCACTAAGTTTGACTGGCATTTTTCGCTTCGGCAATTTATCGGCCGGAATTTTCTTCTGATCATCGGCCACGACAGCAACCATGACTCCGACCATGTAAGTTATCAGCATGGAAAACCTTATTATTTAAACCGCAACTACTTTGGGTTTGGCTTGAGCTTTTCCTCTGACCGCATTTTATTTGAGCCCTTTATCTGGTTTTTTCACCACACCAACCAGCGAGCCTATCTCGACTTTTCGGGAGAAAAGCTCAAACAAGAGTATGGAGCCCGGTTGGGTGTAGCTTTAACCCCTGAAGCTATCGTGAGTTTCCAGGCTATTTTCCAGAGCGCTGTTCTTTTGGCCCGGGGCCAGAGCCTTCTCCTCGACTTGATCTTGCGGCTCAAGGTGGCTCGCTGGTTAGAGCTTTCCTTAGGAGGTGGTTTCTGGAAAGACATAGCTATGAGTCAGCTCGGTAACCAACAATCATTCCATAAAATTATCTGGGGAATTGCTGTCCCCTTCTGAGAGGAGGGCGGATGCTTTCAATTATCGAAAAAATTATTCTATCTCTCCTAGTTATAATCACCGTCGGCGCCTTCTTCCATCCTGTTTATCGCCGCTATCAAATTATCCGCAGCGCCAAAACGGTGGAGAGAACAAATAATCTTGGCCGTCGTTTTTGGCGCGTGCTCAGCCTGGTTTTTCTCCAGCGCTGTACTTTGAAAAATGAACGCTTAGGAACAGGGATAATTCACGCCGGCCTCTTTTATGCCGCACTGACCTTTGATACCATGACGGTTAACCATACTCTGGAAGGTTTTCTCAGCGGTTTTTCCCTCTTCGGTCACGGCTTAGCAGAAGATATCGTCTCCGGCCTGATCGATTTTATGGCCCTGGTGGTTCTTACGGCAGCAATTTATTTAGCTCTTCGCCGCTTTCTTTTTCGACCTCGGGCCCTGAGGACTTCTGCTCTGGACTCGGCCATTATCTATTTTTTTCTTCTGGCCACAACCCTGAGCTATCTTTTTTTTGAGGCCTGCAAATATCTCCACCAGCCTGAACAACTTCGTTTTTCCTTCCTCGGCCCTTTTCTCAGTCGCTTCTTTTTGGGAGCTGGAGCGACAGCCAACCAACCTTCTTCCCTTCTGCATCTTTCCTGGTGGCTTCATCTTGTCATTGTCTACGCTTTTATCGCCTATGTCCCCCACTCCAAGTATTTTCACATGTTTGCTGGTCCCTTTAACTTGCTTTTTCACCGCGAAACAAGCCCGGGTGAAATAGAACCTATAAACTTAGAAAAGACTGAGGTCTATGGGATAGAAAAGGCTCTCGACTTGACATGGAAAGATTGTCTCGATGCTTTTGCTTGCATCGAATGCGGCCGATGTCAGGATGTCTGTCCTGCTTTCCTCTCTGGCAAGCCTCTCTCGCCCAAAATGATTATTTATAACCTCGAACGTCATTTGCTCAGCTCTTATTTTCCGATTCATAAGAAAAATCGAGAAAAATTGCCCGCCATAGTCCCGGAAGTCATAAAGCCCGACGAGCTTTGGACCTGCACAACTTGTGGGGCTTGCATGCATGTTTGCCCGGTAGAAATTGAACATTTGACCAAGATTTTTGGTTTAAGACAGGCTCAGGTTCTGATGGAAAGCCGGTTCCCGACTGAACTCAACAGTTTCTTTCGCCACCTCGAAACGAACGCTAATCCCTGGGGCATTGGTTTTTCCCGCCGCGGGGAATGGGCCGAAAAAGAAAAAGTCCCTCGCCTGGCTGAAAATCCTGAGGCGGAGTGGCTATTTTTTGTTGGCTGCGCTGGTTCTTTTGATGAACTGGGTCAGGCAATTTCAAGAGCCATGGTTCGTCTGCTCCGACAAGCGGGGGTGAATTTTGCCATCTTGGGCGAAGAAGAAAAATGTTGTGGCGACGCCGCCCGTCGCTTAGGCAACGAATATCTTTTTCAGGCTCTGGCCCGTCAGAATCTCGAGCTTTTCAGTCAATATCGAGTTAAAAAAATTCTCGTCTTCTGTCCCCATGGCTACCACACGCTCAAATATGAGTACCCTCGTCTGCTCTCGATTTTTACCGATATGTCCGCCAGCGATAGAGAATTTCTGAGCCGAATTCAGGTAGTTTCGCATTTAGAACTTTTAACTTTTTTGGTCGACGAAGGCAAAATCTCTTTTAAGGGAACAACGAGGGAAACGCCGATAACGTTACATGACTCCTGTTATTATGCTCGCCACCACCACTTGATTGCTGAACCTCGTTACTTACTTCGCTCTATCCCAGGAGTGAAGCTAAAAGAGTTGCCGCGGCGACAAGAGCACGGCTTCTGCTGCGGCGCGGGCGGCGGTTTGATGTGGACTGAAGAAAAATTAGGCCAACGGATTAACCGTATCCGGGCTGACGAAATAGCCACCACTCAAGCTGAGGCGGTAATCACCACCTGTCCTTTCTGCCTAACCATGGTGCGTGATGGTCTCAAAGACCTGGGAAAGGAAGGGTTAGCGGCTCTTGAGCTCACCCAGTTCTTAGCTTCTTCTTTACCCGAATAATTTTGTCTCGATTTTATTCTCCTTATTCAGCTTTTATTAGAGCTCGCTCCCTATGATTTCGGTAGGCCAACGTCCTGAGGCGTGGCTATAAAGGGAGTTTAATATTTTAAAAAACTCAACTTAATTAAATAATCTTTGCGTTACGTCAAAACTTATCCCAACGTCGGCGGCTATCGCGTAGTCTTGGGACACAACCTAAAATTAAATTGGTTTGGCATCAGGACCGCGCTTTTAGTGGACGAAGGATTAAGAGACAGCCTACTAAGGCAACCAGACAAAAACTGGCGCCAGCTAGTGGCTGAGGAGGTCGCTAAAAGCTTCTAGAGCTCGGTCGACATCGGCGTCATTGACATCTTTATGCGTAACGAAACGAATCCCGTTGGAAACAGGAAGAGCCAAAATGCGCCGCGCCTTTAGCTCCGCTAAAAAAGCAGGGACAGTCCAGCGAGGATGATTAAGACCGAAGATGATAATATTGGTCTCTATTTCTTCAGGGTTTAACCTGACGCCGGGCAAAGCCGAAAGGGAGCGGGCAAGGCGCTTCGCCCGGTCGTGGTCTTCTCTTAACCGGTCAACCATTTGGGTCAAGGCAATTAAACCACAGGCGGCCAAAACACCGGCCTGCCTCATCCCACCACCGAGAGCCTTGCGCAGCCGACGGGCCTGGTCAATAAACTCCTTTGGTCCAGCTAACATCGACCCCACCGGAGCTGAGAGCCCCTTGGATAAACAAAACATAATAGAATCAGTTAGCCCCGCATATTCTTTGACTGGAACACCTGAAGCGATGCTGGCATTAAAAATCCTCGCACCGTCGAGATGTACTCTAACTCCATGGCGGTCCGCCACTTCTCTAATCGCCTTCATGTTGTCCAGGGGAATAACTGCTCCTGACCAGTTATTATGAGTATTTTCTAAGCAGATGAGGGAAGTCCGGGGCGTATGCACTGAGGCCTGCCGGATGTTGCGTGCCACCTCCTCTGGGTCCATAGCCCCTCGCCATGAGGGCAAAGGTCTGGGATTGACCCGAGAAATAAATGTCAAATGAGTCGATTCCATGTTATAAATATGACAGCGGGCCTCAAGGATCACTTCCTCTAACTCTTTAGTCCAAACTTTAACGGCAATGGCATTACCCATCGTCCCCGATGGAACATAAAGAGCGGCTTCTTTACCCATGATGCTGGCGGCTAAAGCTTCTAATTTCTGAACCGTGGGGTCATCTCCGAGGACATCATCTCCCACTTCCGCCTCAGCCATGGCCCGGCGCATGGCTTCAGTTGGCTTCGTAACCGTGTCGCTACGAAAATCAGACCATCCTTCCATTCTCCACTCCTTGACCAAAAATTATTATCAGACTCTAATTATATTCAATTTAGCGGTCGATTTACACCTGAATGTTAATATGGTATAGATAAACCTGGCCTGATAAGAAAGCGTTACTCATGCCAAAGGATAAATACTTTGCGGTGGCGACGCTATTTTTGACCGCTTTGATTCTTTTTTTTGGCAGCGCTTTGCTTACAACCAGGCTAATTCTCAAGGGCGAAATTGTAACTGTTCCTGACCTTAGGGGAAAGACAGTCGAAGAAGGAAGAATGGAGCTAAATCGGCGGCTTTTATCCTTTAGCTTAGCCGAGGTGCAATTTCACGATGAGATAGAAAAGGGACGGATTATTTCGCAAGACCCCTCGGCGGGTTCTAAGATAAAGGCTAACCGCGTTGTCAAGGTCACGGTTTCGGCCGGAAGTGAGCTGGTGGACGTTCCTGACTTGACTAATAAGAGCCTGGAAAATGCCGTCCAAATCTTGGCTGCAGTCGGTCTAACGCGCGGTCTTGTCTCCCAGATTCATACCTCTCAATACCCGGCAGGACGAATTATCTCTCAACAACCAAAACCAGGGGAGGGCAAAGTCAAAAGATTGACCCGGGTCAATCTCTTGATCAGCCAGGGAGAACGGGAGGAAAAATACGTTATGCCTGACCTAATAGGCCGAAAAGCTTCCCTGGTGGTTCCTCAACTAAAAAATCTCGGGTTCAATGTCGCCAACATCCGCAGCAGCTATTATCCTGGGCTGCAATCAGGAATAATAATCAAACAAACGCCCCCTCATGGTTATTCAGTACAAAAAAGGAATTTAATCAGCTTGGAGGTTAGTAAATGAGTATTCTTATCGCTCCTTCGCTACTGTCCGCCGATTTTGCTCGCTTAGGCGAAGCCGCTCAGACCGCTGCCGCAGCTGGGGCCGACCTTCTTCACGTAGATATAATGGACGGTCATTTTGTACCTAGCCTGACATTTGGGCCGCAACTGGTAGCCTCAATAAAAAAAATAATCAACCTGCCAATCTGGGTCCATCTAATGGTAGAAAAACCAGAAAATTTTGTCCCGCAATTCCACCAGGCTGGAGCAGACTGGGTCTCCATCCACGTCGAAGCCAGCCCTCATATCCATCGAGAGATATGTCGGGCGAAAGAGCTGGGGTTAAAGGCTGGCTTGGCTTTAAATCCAGCTACCCCCATTCATATTTTAACCGAGATTCTAAAAGAACTTGACTTCGTCCTGTTGATGACGGTTAACCCTGGTTGGGGCGGACAGTCCCTGATTGAGGCTACCCGCCATAAAATCCGGTTGCTTCATAACTGGGTTCAGGGGCAAAAATTGAACGTACCGATTGCCGTGGATGGGGGAGTAACTTTGGAGAATATGGCTGGCTTAATCGAAGACGGGGTTAATATCTTTGTGGCCGGAGCCACTATCTTCAGCCACGAAAACCCAGCTCAGGTTATCGGCCAAATGAAAGAAATTACCCGCAGGAGCCAGGCAAAATGAAGTGTTTGGTAACCGGGGTTGCTGGTTTCATCGGTTCTCACCTCGCCGAACGCCTTCTCGAAGAAGGTTATGAGGTAGTCGGCGTTGATTGCTTTACCGATTTTTATCCCCGCTGGATAAAAGAAAGAAATCTTCAAGCCTTTCTTAACCATCCGCGCTTTCAATTAAGAGAAGCAGATTTGAGCCAAGTTGACTTGGATTCGCTGCTGGCTGGGGTCGAAGTGATCTTCCATTTAGCGGCCCAGGCGGGAGTGAGGACGAGCTGGGGAAAGAATTTTGCTGATTATCTCAAGAATAATATTCAAGCTACCCAGAAACTGCTGGAGGCAACCAAGAATAAGCCGCTTGCCAGGTTTATCTTCGCTTCTTCCTCTTCAGTTTATGGTATAAGTCCTTCTTTCCCGATGTTCGAAACCAGCGCTGTTCTTCCCATTTCTCCTTATGGCGTAACCAAATTAGCTTCGGAACAGCTCTGTTTTCTTTATTTTAAAAACTATGGTCTCCCGACTATTTCCCTCCGTTTCTTTACGGTTTATGGGCCCCGCCAAAGGCCAGATATGGCCTTCCACAAGTTTTTTCTCTCTCTCTTGAAAGACGAAACTATTACGATTTATGGTGATGGCCATCAAACCCGCGATTTTACTTTCATCGCCGATATTGTCGAGGCTAATCTCCTGGCTTTGAAACGAGGCCGGGTTGGTGAAACTTATAATATAGGTGGTGGCCATCAAAAAGAATTGGCCCAAGTTATTCTGTTAATGGAGGAAATCGCGGGCAAAAAGGCGCGGCTTCAATGGTTCGAGCCCCAGAAGGGTGATGTTCCGCATACCTTGGCTTCTATCGACAAAGCGAGCGCGGCTTTGGGTTATAACCCCCAAACCGACCTGAAAGAAGGCTTACGCCAAGAATGGGACTGGATAAAAAAACTATACGAATAGAAGAAAAGCCTTAGAGAGTGAAACTATGAGAGTCGATACCAGTCAGAAAAAAGAGAAATTGATGGTTGTTTTCGGCCTTGCTCTTAGCTTGCTGTTACTCCTCATCAGCTGCGGGAAAAAAACCACGGAGATTTCCCCTGACATCGCCTCCTCCGACGAAGCTCTTTTTAAATTAGGCCAGCAGTATTTAAAAAAGGACCCGGAGAAAGCCAGGCTTTATTTTCGGCAGGTAATTGATTCCTTTCCTAAGAGCTTTTATGCCCAAAGGGCTAAACTGGCGATTGCTGATTCTTATTTCACCAAAGGCGACGAAGGCAGCATGATTCTGGCCGCGGCCGAATACCGAGAATTCATTTCTCTCTATCCTTACAGCCCTTCAGCTTCTTACGCCCAGTTCAAAATTGCCATGACCTATTTTCTTAAAGCCCTCAAACCAGGCCGTGACCAAACTAAAACCTGGCAGGCCTTAGCTGAGTTTAAAAAGGTAGTCGCCCTTTATCCAGCCAGCGAAGAAGCTAAGGAAGCGCAGAAGAGGATTCAAGAATGCGAAGAAAGATTGGCAGAGCACAATTTCACCATTGCTTATTTTTATTATAAAACCTCGGCTTTTAAAGCCTCGACCACTCGCTTTCAGGAAATTTTAACCACTTTCCCCAATTACTCTCGCTTAGATAAAGTTTATTTTTATCTGGCTGATTCCTATTACAAATGGGGAAAAAAAGAGGAAAGCCTTCCCTATTTCACCAAAGTAGTCAGCGATTATCCCCGGAGTCCCTTAGCAAAAAAAGCTCAGGAACGTCTGCGAGAAATCAGCTTGGCCAATCCGACTAAAAAATCCTGAGGAGGCAAGGATGAAAAAAATTATTACCGTGCTTTTCTTTTGGCTCTTTCTTTTTAGTTCGGTGTCTTTGGTTACCGCCCAGCAGACGACACCAACCGAACCGTTTCGTTTCCAATTTCGCTTGGGTGTGGAGGCAGAAATTTTCAAGCGCGATATTACCTGGGATGAGGCCCAATCAGTCACACCGCTTAATTCTTATTTCACCGCTCTCCGCTTAGAAGCCGAGGTTGCCGACGGTTATGTTTTTTCTCTCATCGGTGGCTATGCCTCTTCTAATTATAAAAGTCTTATCTTCCGACAGCTGCCGTTTTCGATTGAATTCGAGGGAGGCGGCTTAGGAGGCACATTGTTTGGCGCCGAGGTGAGCAAGGTTTTCCCTTTTGATTCTTTTGGAGTTGGCGGGCAAGTCCGTTTCTTGAGCTACAGTGGAAGCGAAAAAAAATGGCTCATCCCTGACCTGGCGGTTGAGGGCGAGCTCAAAAGTACTCCCAGCTGGCACGAGCTTTCGGCTGGACCAGTTTTAGCCTACTTGGGTTATGAAAACTTTATCCCCTTTCTTTCTGTCCAATATAATTATCTTTCGGGGAAATTCATTTTAAGAGAATTGATAGAGAATCTGACGGGAGAAGAAACTAAGGAAATTAAAGCTAAGGCTAAATTCTCGCTCTCCGCCGGCGCCACCTTCATCTTTTCCTCGCATCTTTCCTTTCGCGGGCAAGCTGCTTACTTACCTCATAAGGGCGGCAGCGACTGGAGTTTAAACCTCAGAGGTATTTTCTCTTTCTAAGGAGGCTATGATGAAGATTCATCGTTATATAGCAATATTTTTGGCGGGAACGATCAGCATAATCTTCCTTACGGGGATAGCCCCCCAGCCAGCTCAAGAAAGAGGCCGACCAGAACTTAACTCACCGCGAGAATTTTTCAGCCGTAACTTGCCAGAGCTTAACTCCGGCAAACCGTTTAACCCTGTTACCCCACGCTATAAAGAAGGCGAGGTTCTGGTCAAGTTTAAACCTACCTTGAGTGAAGCGGGAGTCGACGCCGTTATTGCTCTCTATGGGACGCGACGTTTGAAAAAAATACCTCGTCTCGACGTCAATCAAATTGAGGTCCCAGCTTCATTGAGCGTCAGAGAAATGGTCGAATTGCTCCGTCTCAACCCTGACGTTGAATTCGCGGAACCAAATGGTTACGTTAGAATAACCGTCACCCCCAATGATACTTATTTCAAATACCAATATGCCCTTTATAATTCTGGTCAGGAAATAGGCATACCCGGGAGTCCTCGGGGCAAACAGCGAGCTGATATTCACGCCCCCGAGGCCTGGAGTGAAACCAAGGGCTCTAAGGATGTGGTCATCGCCGTCGTTGATAGCGGTATTGACCTGCTTCATCCTGATATTAAGGACAAATTACGCTCCAGCGGCCGTGACCTGGTTAATAATGATTTTGACGCTACTGATGACCACGGCCATGGTACCCATGTTGCGGGGATAGCTACGGCCGCTACCGATAATAACGAGGGCATTGCTGGCGTCGCCTGGAACTGCCCAGTTATACCGGTCAAAGTCATCGATAAAGAAGGCTCAGGTCTTTATAGCTGGGTGGCCGAGGCCATCGTCTGGGCTGCTGATAACAAGGTGGGAGTAATTAATCTCAGTATCGGCGGAGATGAACCCTCAGAAACTTTAAAGGAGGCGCTCCGCTACGCCTACGAAAAAAATGTTGTGGTCGTGGCCGCCACCGGCAATGACAGCGGCCCGGTGCTCTACCCAGCGGCTTATGATGGCTATTGCTTAGCGGTGGCCGCCACTGATTATAACGACACCAGGCCGGAGTGGTCCAATTATGGCCCTGAAGTCGATGTTGCCGCCCCGGGAGTAAGGATTGTCAGCTTAGTTCCCCGGTGGTATTTTGGTCCGGATTCTTTCCCTTATGGATATGGCTCTGGAACCTCCATGGCCGCGCCTCATGTGGCGGGTTTAGCGGCTCTTCTTAAAAGCCTTAAGCCCTGGCTAAAAGCTAAGGAGATTATGGACATCATTCGTTATTCCTGCGATGATGTCAACGCTACCCAAAACCCGGGAAAAGATAACTTTATTGGCTACGGTCGCGTTAATATGGAGAAAGCTCTGGTACCAATCAAGATAAAAAAAGCGAAGGGATGATTGTTTCGCTTCGCATCCGCAATTTAGCCACGATTGAAGACCTGGAGCTCTCGTTATCTCCAGGGTTTACCATTCTTACCGGTGAAACTGGAGCTGGTAAATCGATTATCATTGACGGAATTAAACTTCTTCTGGGAGAGCGAGCTTCCAGCGAAGTCATCAGGACAGGGAAAAAAGAAGCTTCCGTCGAGGCTGTCTTCCAGGCGAAAAATGTTTCCCCGGATTCGCCAGTTGCGCCCTATCTTGAGGATGGGACTATCTTTCTTCAGCGGTCAATTACGGCCGACGGAGCTGGCCGGGCTTACATCAACGGGATCCTTGTCCCCGTCCGCCGTCTTAAAGAAATTGCCGACGAGCTGGTGGATATTTACGGCCAGAACGACCACATCTTTCTTCTTTATCTCGAAAATCATTTAAATTATCTCGATGACTACATAGAAGCATGGGCCCTTCGCCAGGAAGTCGCTGCTCTTAGCCACCGGTTAAGAACGCTGCGGGAAGAAAAATTGGCCATCGAAGAGAGGCAAAGAGAAAGAGAAAAAAGGCTTGATTTTTTGGCCTACCAAGTGGAAGAAATTAGGCGAGCTAACTTGCGGCCTGGAGAGTGGGAAGAGTTGCTCAATGAGCGGCATCGACTCAAAAATGCCACCAAGATCGCCTTGCTTTGTGAAAAAGCTTTGGAAACGGCTTATTATGGAGACAATTCTCTGCTCTCATCACTCCAACGTTTTTCCTCTTATCTGGAGGAATTAGGTCAGTTCGATTCTAATTTTCAAGAATTAGCCCGCAGCCTCGAGCCTTTAACTATTTTGGTCCGGGAAACAGTGGAGGGGCTGCTTCGCTTTCGCGAACAACAAGAAACGGCCCCAGACCGTTTAGAAAAAATAGAAGAGAGGCTGAGTCAACTCGAGAAGCTTAAACGTAAATATGGCGGAGATATACAAGCCATCTTAGATTATCTCCAAAAATGCGAAAAAGAAAGAGAAGAATTGCTCAGTTCAGAAGAGAGACTAATTGACCTCAACCGGGATATTGAGGCTACTTTTGAAGAATACCGGCACAAAGCGCAAATTCTTTCTGAGCGGAGGCAGCAGGGAGCTAAGGAACTCAAACGTCATTTAGAAAAAGAAATCGCCCTCTTGGGGATGAAACAGGCTCGCCTTGAGGTTAAAGTGTCAAGTCATCCCCGCTCGTTAGATGGTATCGACCAAGTTAAAGAAAGCGGTTGGGACGAGGTTGAGTTCTTAATTAGTCCTAACCCAGGAGAAGAATTAAGGCCGCTGCGCAGGATTGCTTCAGGCGGGGAACTATCGCGAATTATGCTGGCGCTTAAGGCCATCGGCAAAGAGGCCTCCGCCGGGAAAACCCTAATTTTTGACGAAATTGATTCTGGAATAGGCGGCAAGACGGCTGATTTTATTGCCCAAAAATTGCGTTCCTTAGCCCGTCGGCATCAGGTTATTTGCATCACGCATTTACCCCAAATAGCTTCTTTTGCCAGTCATCACTTTCGGATTGATAAGCGGGTAGAAGGGGCCAGAACCTTTACCTCGGTCAAGAAACTTGCTTTTGAAGAAAGGGTTAAAGAGATGGCCCGGCTACTTTCAGGCAGTCATATCACGCCTGCTTCTCTTCAGAACGCCAGGGAAATGCTTCGCCATAACTTGGGGGAAGAAGCCAATAGCTAATGGATCGCTCTATATCATCGTAAATATAAAAAGGGGAATAGATAAGCTACTAAGGATTTTAATAAGAAATCAGGTAAGCAAGTAAGAAAAGTAATAAGTTAGCAAACAAATAGATAAGTAGGCAATCAAATTGAGATGCTGATATAATAATCAAGGAGCCCCAAGGGAAGCACAGACAGACAGACAGACAGACAGACAGACAGACAGACAGACAGACAGACAGACAGACAGACAGACAGACAGACAGACAGATAGATAGATAGATAGATAGATAGATAGATAGATAGATAGATAGATAGATAGATGGATGG
>Ga0209102_1000074_pt1 | contig 64273 bp, 59 predicted proteins | sample ConPoolayeHmetaG_FD_185483 | JGI IMG/M metagenome (GOLD analysis project Ga0209102, IMG submission 185483) | Hot spring microbial mat communities from California, USA to study Microbial Dark Matter (Phase II) - Cone Pool mat layer H metaG... ... | reverse complement strand
CCGTTACACAGGAAGATCTGCGACCAGTCTGCCGAGCTTTGCCAAGGTCCTCGAGGATATCGATATTGCCTCCATAGAGTTCCATGTCAACAGGGGCGACTTCGAGAACTGGATACGATCGCTTGGCGATGATGTTCTGGCGAAGCAGGTAGGCCGCCTAAGGGAGAAGGGGCTGAAAGGCGAGGAGCTGCGCACGGTGCTTCGAAAGGCCGTCGACAGAAGGCTTGATAGACTTCCGAAAAGCCGCCTCCGGTGACCCTCCCTCCTAGTTGGCCTGAACTGCGTTCGGCTCAACAGCCCTTTCCCGACCTAGCGACCTAAGCCCAAGATCGCGAAGATGGTCCAGGTAGGGGTCGCACCAATGGCTCCAGTACTGGGCCGGGTTCTTCACAGGAACCGGATTGTCCGACATCCCACCCGCCGCGCACCCCACCGGCAGGCTAAACAGCTCGCTGCAGTATCCGAAGGCCCCCTCGGCAATCATGTGGTCAAGATTGTTTAGGAGGATGCCTCTGACATCTCCCCCCGTCGCCTCAAGCAGGCGTATGAGATAGGGCGTATCCCTTGGCCAGACGGTGGGGCCGTGGTACTCCTCATCACCGAGGTAGGGGCGCCTTTCGCCTGCCCTGACCAAGACCCCGAACGGAAGCCTTCCACCTCCCAGAACCATTGGCGTTCTTTCGACCAACAGATCGGTCCTAGCCTGGTTCCAAAGTCGGCTCAGCTCGTTTCTTGTATAGATCGAGTCCTTCAGGCATGCCAGGCTCACCAGGGCGGGGGAGCCCGGAGTGGGATCGGCGAGCCCATGGCTTGGCACGATCGTCAAGAAGGGGAGGGAGTCTTGCCGCCTGAAACGGGCTTTGAACCCGTGGACGAGCTCCCCGGCCACCTGCTCCAGTACGGCCGACACACCGAGGCCCATCTCCGCCGCGCACTCGAGCACCCTGCCAAGCGACTCGATGTAGAGGGCATTGACCTCGACCAACCCGAACTCGCTTGAGCGCGGATCAAGGCCCTCTGCGGCCCAAGATCGCGGAATCCTGGTGGGCCATCTAATGCCGCCCAGAGAGATGACGGAATCGAGCCAAGATGAACTCGCCGGGCAGCAGATGACGGAGTCTGCCAAGACCGAACCTGAGACGGATTTGCCAGCAAGAAGATTTTCGCAGACATGTCGCGCCACGTCAACGGCCCTCAGCGCAAGGTTCCGGCTTTGACCTAGACGGGCCAGTTCACAAGCAACGGTCAGAAGGAGCGGCGGCGCATCGCTTGAAAAGCATCCCCCCTCGCCGTATATGATGGGAAGCCCCCCGCGGGATTCGAGCAGGTCCAGCAGCCCGAGCACCAGCGAACCCACGGGGCCAGAGCGCCCGAGGATCTCTACGTAGGTCCTGATGTTCCATCTCAGCCCCTCGATCGCGTCCCTGATCCACGGCTTCCTGAACCACCAGGCTCCGGCCTCGGGAAACCATGTTCCGGCGACGGGGATTCCGAAGGTGCCAAGGTTCTCGATGCGCAACCGTAAGGCCTGGGCCACCCTGCCGGTTCCCAGGCGAACCGCAGCGCGACTTTCCGCCCGAGGAAGGTTTGTCGGCAGGCGCGGTTCAGCGTCAACCTGAACCTCCAGAAGCCCATTTGGGCAGTAGAGCGCAAAGGGCAGATGGATCGGCCGTCGGTGCTCAGAAAAGGCCACGAGCCCGTCCCTGATCTCCCTGAACCCGTCGCCGAGTTTGTACCTCCAGTTCAGGGACATGTTCAGGTCCTGCCTTGCGCTGAAGCCTCGCATCGTGACCGTAACGGGCGCTGCGTCGCTCTGGATCACGACGCTCCCTTCGAGCCAACGGACCGCGTAGCTGGCCTCGGTCCACCTCTCCGCCGGCCTAAGATCCAGCGGGACGGCGAACCAGCAGGGCTTGTTTGCCGCAGCCCTCAGAAAGATTCGTCCCTGCAGGTCATCCAAAGCGATCCTGACCACGAATGCCTGTCCGGCCGGATCTTCATATCCGTACGAGAACTCGCCGGGCTGGTACCAGACATGCCTCGCCGCGAGCTGAGACCCCGTTGAGTAGAACAGCCCGTCAAGCGTCTTGTATAGGACGCCGTCGATCGGACCGACGATCAAGCCCTGCCATGAATAGTCCCTGTTTCCGCCATAGTACCTCAGGCCGCCTGCCTCGAGTGGGACGGAAAAGACGGAGGACGAATACTCCGCAAGATGCGTCTTGAGGACGAGTTGGAGATTCCTGGCGTACCCCCAGTCCGGGTTCTCTGCGACCTCGACGCGCCACATGCGAACCTCAACTGGAGACGGATTTTCAAAAAGCTTTGTGAGCGCTCGCCCCTGACACTGGGACCAAAATCAACCCGCCACCGCATGATCCCAACTCGAGATTGTGCTCTGGAATATCAGCGTTCTCGATGGGGATCGACAGGAGATTCATATCCCCGGGTATCTCGTACCTGCACCCGCCGGTGATCGTACGATCCTATTCCCAGTGGCCCTCGTCTTGGTCTCCGCCCTGCTCCATGCCTACTGGAACCTCCTTTTCAAGAAGTCCGAAGACAAAGCACTCTTCTCATTTCTGTATGTCTGGGCTGCGATACTGCTGTACACTCCTCTCTTCCTCCTGACCGCGCCCGGCACGGATATCCCCTGGCAGGGATGGATGTGCATCCTCGGCACCGGCTCGGTATACTGCTTCTACTTCTTGCTCCTTGGAAGGAGCTACTCCCGGGGTGATCTGTCCCACGCCTACCCTCTGGCCAGGGGGCTGGCGCCTGTCCTCACGCTGACCTGGGCGCTCATGCTGCTTGGGGAGCGACCCTCGAGCATCGGCTGGGCTGGAATTCTGCTCACAATGCTATCCATCTATCTCTTCCATCAACCGGCCAAGGGCGGGCTGTCTCTCGGGCAAACGGCTGCCAGGTTGGCAAGCCCCGCATCCGCAGCAGCGATCGCGACGGGTCTCTGCATATCCTTCTATCAGACCATAGACAAGGTCGGCGTTTCGCTGGTCGACCCCGTGGTCTACCTCTACCTGACGTTTACGGTCTGCGGCCTGCTCCTCTCACCGCTCTTCCTCAGACGCTACGGACTTGCGAGGATGCGGATGGGCGCGTCGAAATCTTGGAGGCAAGCCATCGCGGTGGGCTTCCTGTGCATCTTCTCGTATCTCTTGGTCCTCTTTGCCATGCGAACGGTCGAGGTCTCATACGTCATCTCGCTTCGCTCGACGTCGATCATGTTCGCGGTCCTGTTCGGCTTCGAGATATTGGGGGAGGAGAGAACCAACCTGAAGCTCATCGCGGCGGCGATCATGGCCCTCGGGGTGGGATTGATAGCACTAGCCTAAGCAACCGACGGGGAAAAGGCGAGACCCACTTTTCTAGGCTCCCGATCGAGTAACCCTCACTTCCTTGTACAGTCTCCTCTTCACCAGGAGGCTGTAGACCACCAAGCCCGACACCGCCAGCGTCCCCGTAACGGCAGACCACTCCGTCACGTATACCCACATCAAGGCGCGGTCCTTCAGCTTCATTGCGTTGTTTGCCGTCTCTAGGATCCTCTTTATGGCTGCGTCTATCGTGTCCAATGCTTCGCTGAACTCCTGGCGCCTATACTGGTCAAACGACGTCTCCTTCTCCTGGTCCACTGCCCCTATCTCGTTCTCGATCGACCGCGTGTTTCCCCCGAACCTATCCACGAACTCAAGCAGCGACATCAACAAGAGTTTTTCCTGGTTGTACTTCCAGTAGCGATTCCGCAGGTCATGGATCAGGAGGATGTCGTCGGGGAGCCTGCGGCCGGTCGAATACAGAAGAATGTTGAGGAATATGTCCATATTGTATTGGTTTCGCTGGAACGACCACCACGGATGATCAAGGTCATCCGCAACCGTCCAGAAGTCCCCGCCATTGGGCCCACACCTCCAGGACACAAGCCAGGCGCCTGGCGCCCCTAAGGGAAGTCCGCTGGAGAAAAGCCGGGCCCAAGTCGTGGCGCCTTCCCTGGGATATAGGTAGGTGAAACCGGATCCGGGTACCCTTTCTATGCCGAAGGGAATGAAAGCCGAAAGAACGGCAGGGTCATCCTTGAGCACCTTGATGGTGAAAACAGATCCATCCTGCCTCATGTTGTCGGTCAACTCGACGGGCATGAGCTCGTAAAGCACGGAGTTCTTCCAACCTGGATAGGACTTGTATGTCGGACCCGAAAGGTCCCCGCCCATCGTCACGAAGGCCCCGAGGCCGTTCTCCAACGCGTACCTGATGTCGGATTTCTGGGCGGCGGTGAAGGGCTCGATGTATCCGTCGGGGAAAACGAGGAACTCAAAGCCCTGGACAAGAGCCTGCCTGGTCTTTGGGAAGTAGATCCTTATGTACCTGCGCCATGCATCCTCCATGACGCGCTGTCCCGCGACGCCCTGTCCGCCCATGACGTCGATATCGGTCGGTATGAGGACGTAGCTCACCAGCGGATCGGCGTCAAACCACATCGGGACCAAGCATTCGCCGGGCATTACCTGGCCGATGGCCAAGATGTTGAGCCTTCCGGCTCCTAGGCAGGCCGGCGCAAGCAAGGCAAGCGCAACAAAGCCTTGTATGAGGCAGCCCGGAAACTGCCAAGGCCGCATCCTACCCCCTCCGCAGTGTGCGTCTCTTGTGGAACCTCTTAACTCTTTTTCCGGCGTTCCTCACTCCCATCCGGAGACAGTGATTCGGCGGAGGCGGCCGCGTCCGCCTCACCCGATCTTCGTACCGGTGCTCAACCCTCTTGACACCAACTAGGATCCAGACGGCGGCGTCAGACGATCCTGCGCCTTCCATACGTCAGCAGGGCCGCAACCAGACACGCGAGGGACCATCTCTCGGCCACCGGGAATCCCAAGCTTGCAAGCCTCTGATCGATGATCGCGAGCATCGAGTCCGAGCCAGCGAACTGACGCAGCAGGAACCTGTCCTTCGCCGAGTCCATCATCGACTCGATCATCGCCAGATCCGATGGGGCGGCCCCTGCCTCCTTGGCGATCTGGATTCTCACGGCCAGCGACCTGACATCAGTTCGATTGGTCCACCCCGCAAGCCTTCCTGCATCGGAGCATCGGCCGGCCCTCAACAGGTCCAGAGCTTCCGAGAGGTAGCGGAGGAGGGGACCCGCGCGACCCCCCTCCAGTCCGGTCCTGAGGGTACCGAGCATCCAACCCGTCCGTACGCATTCGATCGTGTCTAGGAGCCTGCCCTCGCGCAAAGCCGCAGATGCCTCGTCGAGAGCAGCGTCCACAAGCCCGCGCGCCTCCGCGAGCGAGATCTCGTAGGGGTCGTAGGGCAGACATGCCTCCAGGGTGTCCACCAAGTGCCCTGCGGCGACTAGGTCGCCTTCCGTCAAGCGTGCCTTCGCAACTCGGCTGCCCTCCTCCAAGATGCGCAGCAGCTTGAGGTCCTTGACCGAGGCGATCAAGCCATCTAGGGATTGCATCTCCCCGTGCATTTCCTCCAGCGTCGGCATCGGCCCGGCGCGGCGGGGGAAGGGATCCATGATGTCGTAGAGGCCATCGCCATCCGTGTCCGGGCCGGCCAAGGGCAATACGATCCTCGAAGGGTACAGCTCCCCATAGTAGACGGTGTTATTGGCAATCCTCGTCTCGGCGTCGGCCCTGAAGGGATGTCCCGTGTTGGGGTTGGGATCGAACCTGGGGTAGTTGCTGGACGTTATGTCGACCCTGATCCTGTGTCCCTTGTTGAACACGATGCTGGTCGACCATAGATCGATCCTGAATTCGTAGACGTTGCCCGGCTCCATGAAATCCTCCGCCTCCATCGAGTTTCTGTGTCGCGCACGGATTGCCCCATCAAGCACGAGCATCGAACGTCCGTCGGGATATACATCGGTCAGCTTAGCCATGAAGTCGGTGTCGGGACACGATGATGATGCGAAGAGCTCCACGAAGACCCTCCCGGTTACCTCCACGGGGTAGTCCAGGGGCTCGCTTGTGAAGACGAGCACGTCGCTTCTCTCCTCGACCTTCCTTTGATCCATCGGACCTGATGGAAGAACCAGATTAGCGCCCCCGACGGTGGGGACAGGGTTGTTCGGATCATAATGGTAGCTTCTTGCGCCGGCCGGGCCGGGCTGGAAGCTCAGGCCAACTTCGGATAGGTAAAGGGAGATGTTGGTGTGCTGGATGGGCCACCCATCCGCAGACCTCCATTCATTGCCTGGCGCCGAGGGATCGTCAACATCGCCCATCACGTAGTAGCGAACGGTCGGAATGGCTGTATAGCCGTTGTCGATGCCCTTTAGCCAGTAGTCGTAGAGCCGGAAGGTATCGAGCCAGTCATCGGTGTAGACGCAGTTTGGCGGAAAGGTCAGCTCACCCTGCGTGGTCTTTCCGAACCCCCCGTGCCACCAGGGGCCAATGACCAGCTTCTGGTTGCCCTTCGAGCCCGGACCGCCGTTGTACTGCCTTTCCATGAAGGCGTTTATGGTGCCCTGCAGGAAGATGTCGTACCACCCGCCTACATGCAGGGCGGGGTAGGCCATTCCTGAGACCCTCGTCTCGGAGTTCAAGAGCTCCCATCTTGGGTCGTAGCTGGGATGCGCCAGCAGTTCCGCGAGGTGTTCGGGCGTGCCGTGCACGGCCCACCAGGACTCCACCATGGATTTCAGGAAGACGCCGCCCTGGAAGAACATCTGGGAGTAGAGGTCGGACGCGCCGGCAAGTATGTGCTGGCAGACGAGGTGTGGAGGGTAGCTTCCGGCCATGAGGTTCTGCGTTATTCCCAGCGCCGATCCTCCCCACGTGCCGATCTTGCCGTTCGACCAGTTCTGGCTCGCTATCCACTCCACCGTATCGTACCCATCTTGGAGGTCGCCCCAGCCATCCGACTCGAAAGGCATCTTGATGCCCTCGGATCCGTAGTAGCCTCTCCAGTCCTGGGTCACCACGGCGTAGCCGCGCCCGGTCAGCTCGTCGATCCTGAACCTGCCATACGGGGTGCGGCTTAGAATGGTCGGCCAAGGGCCCTGCCCGCTCGGCAGGTAGACATCCGTTGCCAGCCTCACCCCATCCCTCATCGGAACCATGTAGGTCTGCACAGCGTCGGCGATGCACAGATGCAGCAGACACAGAAAACCCAACCCTGCGAGCAGGACATGGATATGCCGGCTCATCCTTCGGCGCCCACCCATCACGCACCGCCCGATCGGTATTTATCTCTTGTCAAGGGATTTCCGGTCAACGTCGGGGGGTTCCCGTGGGCGGGCATGCTTGGATCTTGGACGGTTTGGTTCGTGACGTTGCCGTTCGACTGCCATGCGCGCTCTAACATCCGCGCTCCATCATCCGTGCTCTAACGTCCCGCGACCGCGCATGCGGCCTAAAATCGCGCTTTCCTGCTTGTAGGTGCATGCCCGGCGGGCCCGGCCAGGAGGCGTCCAGGCCCAGGATTGAGACCTTCCCGATCCCCGCTTCCCGCAGGGGCAAGCATTAAACACGCCGCGGCCCAAGGCGTTTGGAGGGACGATGGTGACCCTGCGCCGACTCCATCTGCTGCTCATCCTGTTCTGCCTAGCCTTGCTCAACCCCTTCACCTTCTACGTGCTTCACACGAGCCGGACGTATTTCTGGGTCGTTCCACTCACCATGGTGATCTGGTTTGGCTTCAGATGGGGTGACTTGGAGAAGGACCCCCGTCTGGCGCAAAGGCCGAGGCTTTGGGAGGTTGCTCTAGGCGCCGCACTCATTGCCGGCGTTGTCATAAGGTCTTTGTTGCAAGACCCAGCCAGCCGAATCTTCGGCCTCTTCGATATGCTCGGCGTCTTCCTCGCCCTCTGTCTAATGCTATTTGGTTACCGGCCCTTGGTCGTCTTCTGGGTTCCCGCTCTCTTCCTCGGGATCATCGGCGCCGGTTACTCGGTTGAACGTTTCTGCGTCGACCGCATGGGCTATGCAGAGACGCTAGCCAGCGTAGTCGCCTCCCTGGTGAGGATGCTCGGTGGACGGGTCACCAGCCAAGGAGCAAAGATCCTCCTTCCCGATTCCACGCCGAGCGGGCTCTTGGTCGATTATGGCTGCACCGGCATCAAGGGCATAATGGCTTTCGCCTTCATAGGGTGCGTCCCGATACTCGAATCTAAGCAGAGTACCGCGAGGAAGCTGGGCTGGATCGCGGCAGCGCTGCTCGGATTCTACCTTGCGAGCATAATGAGGCTCGTCGCGGTGGTCTTCGCTGTGATCGCCTGGGGCCAAGTCGCGGTGAACTATCACACGGCGATCGGCTTCGGGTTCTTCATGGCATGGTTGGTCATCGTCACCTACTTCGCCAAAGCGCCAGCCCAGCTTGCCGGCGACCGACCCGTTGAGGCGGGCAAAGGTCATTGACCACGCTGGTAGGGCCGGCCAAGCCTGAGGAGGCTCGCGGTTCTCATTTATATTTGCCCGGACCGAGGCGCGCGCCAGTGACCGAGATGGCTGTCCTCAGGATGGCACTCATCGGGTGCGGCGGAATATCTGGGGCCCACGTAGAGGGCCTTCGGCAGCTAAACGCGGCGGGCCTGACGGACGTGCAGGTCGTTGCAACATGCGACCTGATCGAAGGTGCTGCGCAGAAGAGGGCGAAAGACTTAGCAGCGTTTCAGAAGCAGATGCCTAAGGCGTATACGGACCTCGAGAAGATGCTGGCCTCCGAGGAGATCGATGCAGTTGACATCTGCACCGAACACCGATCCCACCACACCATTGCACTGGCCTGCATGGAGGCCGGAAAGCACGTCATCGTGGAGAAGCCTCTGGGCATTACGATGCGCGCCTGCAAGGCGATGATAGACTCCGCCGACGACCACGGCCTCATCCTCGCGGTTGCCGAGAACTATCGCAGGGGTGCCGAGAACCGCGCTATAAACTGGGCAATCTCCACCGGAAAGATCGGGGACCCAAGGATGATATTCTGGCAGCAGCTGAGCTACTCCCTAGGTGCATGGGGCTGGAGACACGACAAGATGAAGGCTGGAGGGGGCTGGATCTTGGATGGGGGGGTGCACTATGCGGACCTTTTCATCTACAACATGGGACCCATAGACAAGGTGGCGGCGATAACCAAGACATTAGAGCGCGTAAGGTACGGCTCGTGGCCGGAGCGCAAGGACCCGACACCGTACACGGTGGAGGACCTGAGCCTCGCCCTGATGAAGTTCAAGAGCGGGTCGAGCGGGGTGTGGACCTGGAGCAACGTCGCGCCGGGAGAGTCCCTTGAGCAGAGGGTCATCTACGGCTCAAGAGGATCCGTGGGCTGGGACAAGGGCCTTTGCAGCATGACCGAGGACGTTCCCGGTCAGCACGTCGTGCCGGTCGACGGGCTCATACGCTGGATGCTGAGAGAGCTGAGCGACGACCAGAAGGCTAAGCTCTTCCCAGGAGGCATCGGCATGAGACGGGACTTCAACTCCACGGTGGCGATCGAGATCTGGGATTTCGCCAGGGCGGTGCTCGACGGAGGCAAGGTGGAGGTCGATGGCCGGCTCGGCGCCGAAGCAGAAGCCCTCCCGATGGGGATATTCGAGTCCTCTGCAACGGGCGAAGTGGTGAGCATCAAGGACATCTTGGATTGCAAGGTGGAGGTATACCAAGAGGAGATCAACAGGGACCTAGGCCTGGCCTGAGCTGTGAAGGCTCGGTCTAGCCCCCGGCCTGAGCTCGGAGGAGGATCAGACCGCCGAAGGCACGGGTCGACGCCACAGGAGCCTTGACACCCATCCCCTCTGTATGACTATGGGGATTAGCTCCTCGAGGCTGGAGATCTTGATCGACGCTTTCAACCCTCTCTCTACGGAAGCCCCCATCTCCAGCGCGTCTGGCCTCTCTATCAGGATGTCGAGGATGCCTGCGGCCTTGTAGGCGGCGATGTCCCGGTCAGAGTTGCCAACCCCGAAGGTCTGGTCGGGCGAGACGGACATCCTCGCCATGCAGGCCCTTATGGCGGATGGATCGGGCTTGGGCGCAAGGGTTGGCTCGTAGGAGGTCATCACGACTTCGTCGAATATCCTGCTGCCGATCTTGCCCTTCAGTAGGCCCACGTCCATGTCGGCGGCCCTCTTCACGGCCGAGGTCACGATCCCAAGCTTAACCCCCTTGCTCTTTAGTACCCGAAGCACGCGAGCATCGGGCTGCACCTGGCTGTACCTCATCCTGATCGCCAGGGCATCGTCAGTGAGCCAGGCCTCGTTGAAGGTCTCCTGGTCCAGCCCGAACCGCTCCAATGCCTCGGCCCTCTTGGAGGCACTCATCCTGAGAAGCTGCTCCAAGTCGGATTCGTTGAATGAACTCAAATACCGGTTGCCTGTTCGCCTTCCGAAATCCCTTACGGTCTTCAGATAGAGGACTTTCTTGTAGCGACCATCCAGATCGACGAGGGTCCCGCGCAGATCGAATATGCCCGCCCTGTACTTCAGGCGATCGAAAAGTGGAACGGAAACCACCGGGATGGCGCCATCTTTGGCGTTTCGATCTTTAATGTTGTTCAGCCAGCATCGCATGCCCAGATGAAAGCAAAGATAAGCTAGGTCCGAACCGGCTTCGAAGGGCAGACGGCAATGATCGCTTGCGAGCTTGAGATCGGCACTTCTTCCAGAACCCAAGCCCTGGACGTCACCGACCGCGTCGAGTCGGCCGTCCGCGGAAGCAAGGTCGACGAGGGCATCTGCGTCATCTGTGTTCCCCACACCACGGCCGGCATCATGATCAATGAGGGTGCCGACCCAGACGTCGTCGAGGACATAATGGCGAAGCTCGAGAAGCTTGTGCCCTGGGGGAACTCCTACCGCCACGCCGAGGGTAACTCCGCCGCCCACATAAAGTCCAGCCTTCTGGGCCACTCGGTGACCTTGGCCATAAGGGACGGGAGGCTGAGCCTCGGGACCTGGCAGGCCATCTTCTTCTGCGAGTTCGACGGCCCAAGACGGCGCAGACTGGAGATCAACATCATCAAGGGCTAGAGGGATCACCACGGGGGCGAAGTTGGGGAAGCTCGTTCCACGCACGTACGTCGAGGCGTCGGCTCTGGCGTCGCGGACGGTGGCAGTGGACACCGCGAACCTGATCTATAGGCACCTGTTCCAGATCAGGGACTCGACCGGTTCCCCGTACAGGAACTCCGACGGCCTGGTGATCGGTCACCTCATCGGACTTTGCAACGAGGTCGCGGCCCTCTGCCAAGTCCGCCTCAGACCCATCTTCGTCTTCGACGGGGAGACGCCCGCACTGAAAGACGAGACCATGCGCAAGCGCTCGGTCGAGGCTGCAAGAAGGGGCTTCATCCTGGATGAGACCATGAAGCAGCAGATGAAGGCGGCGCTGGACGTGCTGGGCGTCCCCTGGGTACAGGCTCCTGAGGAAGCAGAGGCTCAGGCCGCATACATGACCAAACGAGGGTGCTGGGCAGCCCTGACCAACGACTTCGATGCCCTGCTTTTTGGAGCTTCACGGATGATCATACGTCTGTCCAAGACGGGTGCGGAGACGTGCGCCCTCCCGGAGGTGCTTGAGAAACTCGACATGGACCTGGGGCAGCTGATAGATCTGGCCCTTCTCAGTGGTACGGATTACAACCCTGGCGGAGTGAAGGGGCTGGGCCCGAAGAGATCCCTTCGGCTTCTCAGAACCTTCCGCACGATAAGCGCGGTCCTAGCCCAGATGGGGCTGGACGGCGAAATGGAAAGAACGTTTCTACGCATCAAGAGGTACTACCTAGACCCGCCTGTCAACCCAGCCTGGAGATCGTCCTTGCGGCGGCCTGACCCGACGGCCGCGCATGCCTACCTCGTCCGGGACATGAAACTTTCGGAGGCAACGGTCGGCAGGGCGATCGGCGCGATCGCCAGCTCCCTCGACCGAGGCCCCCGGCAAACGACGCTGGGCCGCTAGGCTTTCGGTCCGATCGTGAGAGTTTTCAAGCATGCGTCCGAACTTGCGGCCGAGGAGAAATCCGCGTGACGATTTCCAGAAGTAGGCTCCAAGAGATACTATCCAAGGCATCCAAGCGAAAGATCGCAGTGATCGGTGACCTTTACCTTGACAGATACGGAATCGGGACCATGGAAGGGATAGCAAGGGAAGCTCCCGTTCCGATCGTGAGGCTCAGAGGAAGGGGAGCCGATACCTACTCGCCGGGCGGCGGGGCGAACGTATGCGCAAACGTGGCGGACTTCGGGCCCAAGACGTATCCCATCAGCGTCTTCGGAGAGGATCTACATGGGTTCGAACTCACCAAGCAGCTCAAGGCCCGGAAGATGGACACCCGGTACATCGTCGTCGATGAGTCCAGGGTGACTCCGACCTTCGAGAAGTTTTTCGCCTCTGCCCATGGAAGCCGAATACAGCAGGTTGGCAGGGTGGACATCGAGAACGTCTCCCCCATAAGCAAGGCTAGCGAGGACAGGATCTTGGAATCGCTCAACGAGGCCAAGGACTTGGTGGATGCTATGATCATCGCCGACTATGCGGACAAGCCAGGGATCGCCGTGATAACCAAGAAGGTCTTGCAAGAGCTGGTGAGGATCGCTGGAGAGGTCGATATGCCCATCATATCGGACAGCAGGGTCAGAATACAGCTCTTCAAGAACACGATGGCCGCCCCCAACGAGTACGAGGCCACGGTGGGCACAGGGCTCTACGAGGATAGCATGGCCGGCCTTCCACCCGACGACGTCGTCGAGAAGGCCGGGCGCACGCTTAACTCTCTCCTGGGCAAGCCGGTGTTCGTCAAGAGAGGGCCGAAGGCGATCACCATATTCGATCGCGACGCCGTCCAACAAGTCCCCCCCGTAGTCATCGGGGGCGAGATAGACACCTGCGGAGCAGGCGATACTGTTGATGCGGGCATTGCGGGGTCGCTGGCGTGCGGCGCGACCCTACTTGAGGCTGCCGAGATCGGCGACATGGCAGCCAAAGTCACGATAAAGAAGATCGGGACGACCGGAACGGCCACCCCAAAGGAGATACTGGATTTCTACGACAGATATCACGGCGGAGGATAGCACTTATCTAACTCTGGATTGCGCATCAACCGGAAGCATGCAGGAGGCGACGGAGATTGTTCACAAAGCATGACCCAAAGGAATGGCTGAAACCTCAGGAAGGATGGCTGGTCCCCAAGGTCAACGTTTCCAAGTACAGGAAACCGAGGGAGATCAAACCCAGGGAGGTCAAGTCCCTCGGTTCGGGCAAGACCACCGTTCATCTCGTCAGCGCAGGCAGGCGGGAACCGGTCTCGGCAAACTATGCCGCCTCCTATCTGCTCACGAGGGAACTTTTCAAGGATGAGCCGGTTGACGGGGCGAAGGTCCTCGTCAAGCCGAACAATACCGGATTCGTAGGCGTCTTCTACAACAGCCCGCTGTGCAGGCCCATATTGGCAAGGAACAAGATAGTCACCGACCCTGACCTGCAGCCGATCGCAACGCAGCCGGCGGTAGTTGCGGGCGCGATCGATGCGCTGCTCGATATGCGGGTGGGAGAGGTACACCTGGGCGAGACGATGTTGTGGGAGGGAGGCACCCCAAGGGCTTTCCTGGAAAATGGATACGCGCACGTCTTCTCAAGGCCCGGGTACGAGGGCAAGGTCTACTTCATCGACCTTTATGCCGAGGAGGAGCCATTGGTCGAGTACCCCCTGGAGACGAAGGGAAACGACCTGGGATTCTTCACCAAGACGCGGATCCCGCAGTCCCTCCTGGAGGAGAAGTACAACTACTTCCTCAACCTGCCCATTGCCAAGATGCATAACAACACCATGTACACGCTGTGCGTCAAGAATTCGGCGATCGGGTGGAACCCCAAACAGAACAGGTGGCACGCCCACGGCATGCCCTTCGCCTACTTCGACCAGAAGAAGGCGTCAGAGGCCTTCGACTTCACGCCCGACCCGGAGATAAAGTACGAGGTGCTGCGCGTCAGGAAGCTGAAAGAGACCAAGTCAAGGGAGGTCATCGTGACGAACGGGATGGAATCCACCTCCCCCATGAAGGCCTACAAAGAGGAAGGCCAGTGGCTGATGCAGGTCGACCCCCACCATCTTGAGGGAAACAACCTCGTCACCCTCATCATGGCCATGAGCTACGTGGCCAGCCGGGCGGCCAGCCTGAATGGAACCGTCCACAATCTCCTGGCGAAGAACGGGACCAAGAGCTTCGGGCTCCTGTCGGGGATCGTCGGCCAGGAAGGCGAGGGACCGCTCATCTTCGGCGCCCGCAAGTTCGGCGGCTTCGCGTGCGCAAGCAAGGACCCGATCGCGGTGGAGACGGCGGCCATCAACATCATGACCGGCATCGGCAACCGGGACTGGCCGGGCAGGATGATGGACGTGTCCCGGGAGTTCGGGAAGAAGTTCGACTGCGACCCCGAGCCGCTCATCAAGGACAGCTCCCCGCCCTGGTGGATCAAGCTCGCCTCCGACCTCACTGGCGGGGAGTGGGACTACAGGAGGCTGAGCTACGACCTGATGGAGATCGACGGCAAAGGGCCCGTCCGAAGGCTTTGGGACATCAGGAGAGGGCCTCCCTTCAAGCTACCTTGGGGCGTCTTCTGCAGGCCAAGCACCTGGATCAGGATGATGTTCACGGAGAAAGGGATCTACGAGCACTCGATGCGCTTCTTCCGCAAAGGGATAGACATACCGCTGATACCCGGAGTCACGCTGGTGTCGTAGTTTCGGACCGGAGGCCTGGCAGAGCTCTGAAGAAAGAGTGCCGAGGGCGAGAATCGAACTCGCGACACCCGGATGTCGGACCCCTGTTCGAAGGCCTTCAGTCCGGCGCTCTCCCTCTGAGCTACCTCGGCCTAGCTAGGCCGGGGCAGAATTTGATTTAAATTTTTCCAGAGTTCAGTTCCTGCCTACCCGAGCCGGACCCCGCCCATGAAGACGTAGGGATCCCACAGAACGACTCTCCGTGGTTAAGCCCGTTACATCCCGCGAACCAAACCGTCGAGCGATTTCGGGATCTCATGGCACGCACGGCAGCCGCCGCAGGAAGTCTTGCACCGCCTCAAGGAAAGCGAGGGGACATTCCTCTTGAGGGATATGGCCACAACGCGGAATCACGGCCAACCTGGCATTGGGCATCTCCTGCGCCAGGCGGGCACTCTCCTCCGGCGCCACCACGCGATCGTCGTCTCCCGTGACTACCAGGACCGGCAGGGCGATGGACGAAAGCTTCTCTCTGATCTTGGTGGGCCTTGCTGCAAGCGCGAACTCCAGGAGCCCCAGATCCCAGTCTTTTGCGCGGAGAGGCTTCGTATATCCAGCCATTATCTCTTCAGTTATGCGCGACGAGTTATGCCAGGACCGCACGAGAATCCTCTTGCCCCAGCTCCGGATGGATCGCACGAACAGAGGAGCCAGACGTCGGATCTGGGGCACGCTGCAGAGCGCGCGGATCAAGGAGCCCCCATGCCCCGACCCCAAGGCGGGATCCACCAACACTAGGGCCTGCACCCTAGCCGGGAACTCCAAGGCAGCTAAGAGAGCAATCGCACTTCCTGCTGAGTGTCCTACGATCACAGCCTTCTCGATACCCAGCCTGTCCATGAGGGAAAAAGTTAACCTGACCTGGGCCTCAGCGGTGTATGGGTTCTCGCCGACCCAATCCCCACGAAGCGGTCTCTCCGTGAGGCCGAAGGCAGGCCTGTCGAATGCAACCACCGTGTGGTTCTGCGCAAGGGGAAGAAGGACTTCCCTCCATGAAAAGAGGCTGGCGCCGAAGCCGTGGAGCAGTACGATGGCGGGCTTGCCGCTGCCGCGCATCTTGTAGTGCACCGATATCCCGTTCACATCCGCGAAGAGACTGTCTGGATCGGCAAGCTCTAGCGGAGGGACCGTGTCTTTGAGGGGCGGTACCGGAACGAGAAACGGTCCGATCAGCACGATCAAGATCAGAGCCACAGCGATCTTGGACTTCCTCCGCTTCAACCGGGCCGAAATCCACCCCAGCATTGCATGATGACTTCCACCAAGATCGCGATTAGAGCAAGCCAACGATCCGTGTCACGCAACGCGTCTCTTAACTGTGAAGGCGCCAGGGCCGAAGCAGAGATCATTCCTTTCGCATTTCGCCAGATCCGCCTTAGGGAGAAGACGCAGGCAGATCTTTAGAACGCGACCAGCTCGAGGTCGAAAAGCGTTAAATCATCCTGTCGGCAAAGGCGGGACAATGAAGCTTTCCACGCAGGAAGCCAACAAGGTGCTCGAAAGGCTCGATTTCAAGCGCAGGCTGGCGGAAAATGATCTTGTGGTAGCGATCGCTCGAGATTGGGCAACCGGCCAAATCCTCATGCAGGCCTACATGGACAGGGCGGCCGTCCTCGCAACCCTGACCACCGGAAAGGTGACCTACTGGAGCACGAGCAGGCGGAAACTGTGGGTGAAGGGAGAGGAAAGCGGGTCGACGCAGGCCCTCAAGGGTCTGAAGATCGACTGCGACGGAGACTCGATTCTGCTGGATGTCGAGCAGGCCGGGCCCGCGTGCCACAAAGGATATACCTCCTGCTACGACGAGTACGAAATTCTGGGCGTGGATGAACTCAAGGAGGAGCTGATACGAATCACGAGGCAGGACGCCCTCTTGTTCGGCGATTTCACCCTGACCTCAGGTAGAAAGAGCACCTACTATCTGAACATGAAGAGGATAATCACACGCCCCCGGACTCTTTCACTCGTTTCCAGGCTCATCGAAGCACTCTACCTCAAGGATATCGACATGGTCGCGGGGCCCGAGCTTGGCGCCGTACCCCTGGTCGTCGCTGTAGCGATGAGGGGAAACCTGCCCTACGCGATGATAAGGAAGGGCGAGAGGGCCCATGGCACCCAGCAGCGGGTGGAGGGGGAGATGGGCAAGGGAGACAGGGTGCTCCTGATCGATGATGTTGCGACCACAGGAGGGTCCCTGGTGGGTTGCGTGGAGACGATCCAGGCAGCGGGGGCCAGGGTCGTCAGGGTAACCTGCGTTGTGGACAGAAAGGAGGGCGCAGCCGAGCTGTTGAGGTCAAAGTTCGGGATCGAGCTGATGCCGCTGTTGACCATCGACGAGCTGGGGATAAGACCCTAGGCGTTTTTCGCTTCAACCTTGACGGCGTTCACCACGCCGTCCTGCCCGGGCCGGGACGTCACGCGGGCCAGCCCGGCCTCCGTCTCGATTATGGCTCCCTTCGTGATGATGTTCCTCCTTGTGAAATCCCGGCTGGCGGGATTGTCCTTCACGGTGAGGATCTTGACCAGCCTCGCCTTCTGGCCCGGGGATTCCACGAGGTTGGCGAACTGTGAGGCCATCAGCCTCTGCTTGATGTTGCCCCCCCTGGTCCTTATGATCCGCAGCTTCCTTTCCCCTATCCGCGTCTCAGCCGGGAACCTGCCCAGCTCGAACCGACGCTTCTTGTGGTGGGGCTTGTACCTTCCGCCCGTGCTCTTCCTTCCGGACTTACCCTGGTAGATGGCCACGGCATCACCGAAGATGAATGTGAGGAACTGTCGATTAGGCCGACCGAGCGTTGATAAATCGCTCCTCCGCTTCCGCGATCTCAAGAGGCCACGCGCGAGCCCCACAAATGCCCAGCCAGGTCGTTGGTGCCCAACCTGACGGCTATGAGATGGCATGTCCTTCGCGAAGGCATGCTCAGCAGGGCAGCATCGACCAAGGAAGGTGAAATCCGCCCTGAAGGCCTGCCCATGATAGAATTTTTATACCAGCCGGCTCCAAGCCGGACCACAAAGAGACCCGGGGGGGTAGGGTAGTCTGGTCCATAACTTGGACACCCTTCCGGCTTAGAATCGCCGAATGGGAGCCGGCGACTCGGGTTCAAAAGACGAAAACCAAGGTTTTCTCTGAGAATCCCGGCCCCCCCACACCGGTGGTGGAACATTGACGTCCGTGCGAATAAGGGGCATATACTCGACCGCACTCTCCAAGCTGTTCCTTGAGAAGGGCTTCACGCTCAGCCAGGCCTCCGAGGAGCTGGCCCAGAAATTCGAATCGGACCGGGACCTCTCCCCGGCGGGGGCTGAGATAAACAGCACCGAGGACGGAAGCGGCATAGTGGTATCCGGGGAACTGGAGGCGGTCTCGGCGGTCAAGGACGCGCTGATCGAAAGCTTCCTCGACATCGTGAAGCGCGACTCCAAGATCAATCTCAACGCGGTCTACCTTGGCACTGTGCAGAAGGTTGACAGCAGGCTGAAAGCTGCCTTCGTCGATATCGACGACGAGGTCGGCTACCTACCGTTCTCCAACACAACGCGCGTCATCAAGGAGGACGAGGACATCAAGGTGCAGATCAGATCCATCCCCATGGGCGGGAAGAAGCCCGTCCTGGACATGAAGATAAACCTTCCGGGCAAGTACGCGGTCTTGCTCTCGGACGACGGGGTGAAGGTAAGCAAGAAGATCAAGGGGCCGAAGCGAGACGAGCTCATCGCCCTGGGCAAGCAGCTGAAGCCTGAAGGGTGGGGCCTGCTCTGGAGAACTGCAGCTGAAGGAGCTGATCCGCAGCAACTTGCCCAGGACGTCGACAACCTCAGAAGGGCCGCCGACGAGGTCGAGATGTCCCTGTCCAACCCGCTCTATTCCGGAGAGGAGTTCATCTCCTTTGAGTTCGGTGGCGAGGCGAGGCGCAAGCTGGATGAGCTTAGATCCTCCGTTGCTCCCACGGTGGAGAACCACCACGCGATAAAGTCCATGGGCGAGACGTACTCTGTGGCGGTCGACGTGGCTGAGAAGTTGATGGAGAAGGTTGGCAGGGATGAGGCAAACAAGGCGCTGAAGGAGGCCATCTTCAGCAGGCTGGACACGTACTTCTACACGGTGGAGCATGTCAAGGCCGATGGCCAGACCATCCACCTCAAAGGCCTCGTCCAGGAACTGGGAGAAGACCGGCTGGTACTGAGGAGGAAGATGGTGGGCAGCGGAAGATATGACGGCTTGAACGTGGACATCGAGGAGGGCGATTACGCGATCACCGAGATGGTACGGGGCGAATGGTACTATGTGAACTCCTACTACTCGGCCGCGGACCTCCTGAAGGGCAGACTCATCAACATAAACACCCCCGTTGAGTTCTATCCCGGAAAGGTTCGCTACATCGACCTGGAGATAGACGTCGTGATCAGGCCTTCAGGAAAGACGGAGATCATCGACGAGACCAGCCTGATAGACCTGGTCAGCCAGGGATTCATTGATAAGAAGCTCTACGAGAAAGCTTTGGCCGTTGCCGACGACGCCGCCAAGGGCAAGCTAAGGGGCCCGGGCGCACGCGTGCAGCCTACAGTATAGCGCCCCAGAGCTCGTCGGGCGGGAACTGCTTCAGCTCCTCCTCGCCAGACTCAGCGATCAGCACGAGCTTGGGTTTGCCTACCTTCTCCACTATCCCTATCCGCGCTGAAGGAATCCCGGCTTTGCTGAACCTTCGTTGCACCCTCCGCGCCGCCTGGGACGAGAAAATGCAGAGCAGGCTGCCGGAGCCTATCAGCTTCAGCGGGTCGATGCCAAGGCGTTCGCAAATTGCCTTCGTTTCCGGGGCGATCGGAATCCTTGCGGGATCAACGCGAGCCGAGATTCGGCTCGCCACGCACATCTCCAATAGGCCGCCGAGAACCCCTCCTTCGGTCGGGTCGTGCATCCTCTTGACCCGTTCTTCAGCCGCGATCATCGCCTCGGGCACCACGCTGATCTTGCGTGAGAAGGCCCGGGCGCGCCTGATCAAACCGCGTCCGAGAAGACGGGCGAGCTCCTCCCCCCTCTTCGACGCCACTATCGAGGTGCCCTCTATCCCCGCCCCCTTGGTTAGGATCAGCACGTCCCCGGGTTCGATGGGCCTGCGAGCCAGTGCATCCCGCGCGACGAACCCGATCATCGTCGAGGAGACTATGGTCCTATCGATCGGCGATACCTCGGTGTGGCCTCCAACTATCGATATCCCCAGTGCCGCGCATTCCTCACAGATCTGGCCGAACAGGACCTTAAGATCTCTGGGCGTCGCCGACCTAGACATCATCAGGTTTGTCGCAAACAGGGACGGCCTTGCCCCAGCGGTGGCGACGTCGTTTGCGTTGACGTGGACCGCGTATCGCCCGATCTCACTCTCCGCGCCGGAAATCGGGTCCGACGAGACCACCATGTAGGTCCCCTCCAGCCCGCCCATATCTATGATCGCCGCATCCTCGCCCACGGACGGGCCAACGACGACCCTCTCCGAGGGAGGCGGCAACCGGTCGAAGACGTACCTGGTCAGGCACTCCGGGTCAACCTTGCCAAAGGGCAGTTTCGTACACATGCTCATCCGCTCAAATTTTTATGAGCCCTTTCTTAAAGGAAAGCGATCCGATGGCGGCCAGGAGACTTGCGGGTGGATCCAGCAACGTCGAGACTTTGACGAAGTTCGTTTCGTCTCTAGTGTCCCAGGACGCCAAGGGGGCGGAGGCCGCGTTGGAGGCCATCAAGCTTAAGGATACCGAGTTTGGCCGGGGGTATAGGAAGGCCCTTGAAGGGATGAGGATCTCGGTCTTTGAGAAGAACGTCGACTCCCTTATCTTCAGAATCCTCGCCGGAAGTTTCACCGGAAAACAGAAGAGGGAGATGGTCAGCGAGTTCAGGAGAAGGAGGAACGCGCCGTTCGTCAGGGAATACGAGAAGGGCTTCCATGCCGCTTGGAAGGACGTCCTCAGCATACTCGAACCGAAAGAGAAGGCTGAATAGGCTGGTTGGTTGGTAAGGGAGAAGACGGTTTCAAGACCAACAACGCGGATCGTTCGCTACTCGGAGTCGCATTGGGCGCTTCTCAGGGAAAAGAGGGAAAGTGCCAAGCTCCTCATGAGAAGGCTGGCCGACCACTCTCCCTACGTTCACGGAAGCATCGCCAGGGGCGACGTGCATAGCAGGAGCGACGTGGACGTGGTCTTGCTTCACCAGGTTCCGTCCTACGTCGTGGAGATCGCGCTGGGAGAGCTGCCCATCCTGAGGAGGGAGATCGTCCAGGCGACGCCTTGGCACCTGATCAAGGGGCATATCTACCTGGAGGATGACGTATCCGTGACCTTCCCGCTCGTCAAGCCCACTGCAGTCGAGGAGCAGTTTTACGCCTTCGGAGGAGCCCTCGACCTGGAGGGAATCGAGAGCGGCTTGAGAACCCCTGGGGTAGACAAGCGACTCATGCTCATCGAGCCAGTGGCGGACGGCCATGTGGAAACCAGCATCGTGGGCCAGGAGGCCGTGGTGGCAAAGAAGATCGGGGTTGGACTGGACATCGTCAAGGAGAGGATAGAGGTCCTCTCGAGGCGTGACTCGGTGGGAAGGACGGGCGTGTATCTCAAGAGGGAGCTCCTGCCCGGCGAGTCATTTGAGGACGTCCTGAGACGTCTGGCTGCGGCGGACCCGAACGTGAAGAGGAGGATCTGTGGCGGCTAGCCCAGTTCCCGCACCTTCCTGGCAATGGCGTCTCCCATCTGGGATGTGGTCGCGGCCTCGCCGGGCCTCTTCCCGCAGATATCATACGTCCTCACCTTGCCCTCACTGAGGACACTGGCGACCGCCGTTTCGATCAGGTTCGCCGCTTCCACTTCATGAAAGGCTTCCTCAAGCATCATCTTTCCGGCCAGTATCGTCGCGATCGGGTTCGCCACGTTCCTCCCTGCAAGGCGGGGAGCCGAGCCGTGGATCGGCTCAAACATCGATTTCCCACCCGGGCAGATGTTGCCTCCCGGCATCATCCCGAGGCTCCCTGACAGGGGCGCAACTAGGTCTGAGATTATGTCCCCGAACATGTTCTCCGTCACGACGACCTGGTAGTGGGAGGGGTTTCTCAACACCCACTGCGTGAAGGCGTCGACGTAGGCGTGCTCGATTTCGATGCCGGAATAGCAGGCCGCGATATTTTGGAATATGGACCTCCAGAACTGGCTGCACACCAGGACATTTGCCTTGTCCACGTTCGTCACCCTGCTCCTGCCCTTCCTGCGGGCTAGGTCGAAGGCGTATCTGATCACCCTTTCGACGCCCTTCCGCGTGTAGACCATCAGGTTGGTCGCCACATCTCCGCCGCTGGGGCATTCCCCGCGCAACACCCCGCCCTGCCTGCAGTACAGCCCCTCGGTATTCTCCCGCACGATGAGGATGTCGATGCCGTTGGCCGCGATCTCCGGCCTCAACGGGATGTACTGCTCAAGGCCAGGGTAAAGCTTGGTCGGGCGAAGGTTAACGTACTGGTCATAGCTGAACCTGATCTGGAAGATCGCCTGCTCGGCGATGCCGGGCTCGAGCCGCTGCGGCTCAAGGCCAACCGCCCCGAAATAGATGGCGTCACACTCATCCAATATGTCCCTTGAGGAATCCGGAATGACCTTTCCAGTCCTCAGATAGGTTTCGCCCCCCACATCAGCCTCCACGAAGTCGAACTGCAGACCACAAGCCTCAGAAGCCGCGCGAAGCACCTTGAGGCCTTCCTCGATGACCTCGGGGCCTATACCATCGCCCCTGACCACGGCAACCTTGTACATGCAATCACCGTCCAAGCCTTCTCCTTGTATGCTCGAGCAAACCTCCGTCCCTGAGGATCTCGATGACGAATTCCGGAAGCGGGGAGAACCTGTACACCTCGTTCTTGGTCAAGTTCCTTATCAGACCATCGTCCAGTAGGATCTCGAGCTCGTCCCCTTCCCTCACCGAGCGTGCCTCCTCCGCAACTAGGGCAGGGAGGCCGATGTTGATCGAATTCCGAAAGAATATCCGGGCGAAGCTGGAGGCAACAACGGCCGATATCCCGCACGCCTTGATGGCGATCGCCGCATGTTCCCTGCTTGACCCGCAGCCGAAGTTTGCTCCGGCAACGATGATGTCCCCCTTGCGTACTCTCGAGCTGAATCCAGGATCGATCCCCTCCATTGCATGCCTTCCCAAGATCAAGGGATCGTAGGTGTTGAGGTAGGCAGCCGGTATTATGACGTCGGTGTTCACGTTGTCGCCGAACACGTGCGCTCTCCCGATCATCGTATCGTCCTCGGATCGGTTACATGTCCGGTGATCGCGCTGGCCGCAACCGTCGCCGGAGATGCTAGGTACACCTCCGATCTGGGGCTTCCCATCCTGCCGACGAAGTTCCTGTTCGTCGAACTTATGCACCTCTCGCCATCGGCCAGTACGCCCATGTGGCCGCCGAGGCAGGGGCCGCAGGTCGGGCAGGAGATGCATGCCCCGGCGTCCAGGAAGATGGACAGATAGCCCTTCTCCATCGCCTCTCGGTATACCCTCCAGGTTGCAGGGATCACGATCATGCGTACGTTCGGGTGGATCGTCTCGCCTTTCAGGATCTCCGCCGCCAAGGCCAGATCCTCAAGTTTGCCGTTGGTGCAGGAGCCCAGGAAGGCCTGGTCCACCTTCACGTTCGATGCTTCGGCCGCTGGCACGCAGTTGGATGGCAGGGGTGGAAGCGCCACCACGGGCTCGATCTCACCGGCAGCAAACTCGAAGGTCGCGGCATACCGGCAGTCCTCGTCGCTGAATAGGTTCTCGACCTCGATCAGGTCCGCGGTTCTTTCGGACACGTATCGACGCGTTACCTCGTCCGGCTCGACGATGCCGCACTTCGCTCCCGCCTCTATGGCCATGTTGCACATCGTGGCGCGACTGTCCAGGCTCATTGCCTCCACGGTTGAGCCTGAGAACTCCATGGACATGTACGAAGCGCCCTCGACGCCGATCCTCCCTATGATTGTGAGTATCACGTCCTTGCTCGTCACGTATCTGTCCAGCCGGCCGTCGATGCGGTAGGATTGCGACTCCGGCACCCGGAACCAGCACTTCCCGGTCGCCATTGCGACGGCCGCCTCCGTTGATCCTATCCCGGTCGCGAACGCTCCCAGCGCACCATAGGTGCATGTATGTGAGTCGGCCCCCACGATTATCATGCCGGGTTTCACGAGGCCTTCTTCCGGAAGGAGAACGTGTTCAATGCCGCAGCGGCCGATCTCCCAGAAGCTCTTGATGCCCATTTCGCGCGCGAACTCCCTGAGCATCTTTGACTGGGCAGCGGACTGGACATCTTTGTTCGGGGCATAGTGATCCATCACTAGCGCGATCCTGGAGGGATCGAAAACCCGTCCCACGCCGATCTTTCGGAACTGCTCGATGGCTAGGGGACCGGTCACGTCATTCACAAGGACGAGATCGAGGCGCGACTCGACGATCATGCCCGGGCGGGCCCTCTCCGCGCCGGATGACCAACTGAGCAGTTTCTCGACGATGGTCATCCCGTCACGCTGGAAAACCCGCCGCTCCAAGAAGACCGCCGAACCAAGCTTCGGCCGGCCTCATAAAATTCTTTCCGGACTGCCGCTTGCGTTAACGCTACGGGGGGTACAGACGCACCATCTGCGGCTCCGCGGTTCATGTCGTCGATACGCGATCTGGTCCTGCGGCAACCGGGTGCAGGGATCACGCCATCGAGGCGTAGGGGACGGAGGAAGCTCTGCGGACAAAGTCCCAGATAAGGCTAGACGCAGTCATCCTTCCATAGCATGGGACGCTGGGGAGGAAGTGCTAAGAAACCTTTATCAAAATTTGCGCCAGCTGTAGATCTTGCGGGGCCGAGGTACTTGAAGCGCATCATGGTGCTCTGCGTCGACCGCGACGATGACCTCGGGAGGAAGGCTCGGCTGCAGGGACCCGTCATCGGAAGGGAAGAGAACCTCAAGGCAGCCATCCAGCTTGGACTAGTCGATGCGGAGGACAGCGATGTCAACTCCATTCTCAGGGCGGTGGGCTTGGCGGACTCGATAACGGAGTCAGCCATAAAGAACAAGGAAAAGGTGCAGGTCGAGGTCGCCACCCTCACGGGCGACCGCGACGTTGGAGTTGAGTCGGACGTCAAGATATCCAGGCAACTCGATGAGGTTGTGAAGAGGATCTCCCCCGACGAGACCATCTTCGTCTCGGACGGGTTGGAGGACGAACAGATAATCCCTCTCCTGAAGGACAAGGTGAACATAACGGCGACCGAGAGGGTCGTTGTCAAGCAGAGCGAGAGGTTGGAAGAGACCTACCTGATCATCACGAGATACCTTTCCGAGATCGCTTCCGACCCGAAAAGGGCAAGGACATTCCTCGGGCTTCCAGGGCTTGCGCTCGTGATCTTTTCTCTCGCAAGCGTGGCCGAGGCTCCGCTGCTGGTGGGTCTGGCTGCAGTGATCTTCGTCGTCGGGGGCTACCTCTTCGCGATAGGCTTCGGGCTCGACAAGCACTTCTCCACTCTGCTGAGATACCTGCAAGGGGTATACGCTACCTTGAAGGAGACCGGGTCCGAGGGACGCCTCACCTTCTACAGCTACATGACATCCATACTTCTGGCCATCGTCGCCGCCGCTGTGATCATATACCGGGTCATAACCGCGCCAAACTACGGGTCCGAGTTCTTCCTCGAGCTGTACACCGTGCACGCATTCCCCTTCATCCTGTCCATCGTCGTCCTGACCATCCTTGGCAAGATGGTCGACAACTACTTCGAGAGGGACGCTAGGATGTGGAACTACATGGTCCTGGGGACATCGCTAGTGATATTCCTTATAGTGCTTCACAGGGCACTCAACTTCATCATCAGCCCCGCCGAGGGGCTCACCCCCCTGGTCGTGACCGCACTGACGGGCGTCATCATCTGCTCGTTCTTCGTTAAGATGGCGCAGATAGGGCGGAGGGCGAATTGGCTGCAGACCCAGTAGGGCCAACTGGGCAGTCGCGCCTGGGTGTAGGCTCGGGTGCTGAGCAATGTGGGCGCAATGGTCTTTGGCATGGCCGCATCGTTCAGCCCCGAGACCCCGGTGGAAGAAGGATGGACCGAGCGGGAGTTGAATTCGCGCAGGCCGAGACATCGTGCCTGTCCCGCGGCCCCCGCCTTGCGCTCGCCGAGAAGCAAACCTGCCTTCCCAAAGGCGGTGCTCTGCCAGGCTGAGCTATCGGCCCATCGAGCCAAGTGACTCCGGCCATTTCTTAAATGGCACCTGCTGAGCGCTACTCCCCTTCGAACTCGACAAGGCTCACGACCCTGTAGCCCTTGAGCTTCTCCTTTCCGTGAAGCTCGGGCAGATCGACGACGAACGCCACTCCGACGACCTGGCCCTTCAGCTGCTCGACGAGGTCTATGGCCGCCTTCATCGTGCCCCCGGTGGCGATCAGATCGTCGACCATCAGAACTCTCTGGCCGGGTTTGATGGCGTCGACGTGCATCTCCACCGAGTCCAGGCTGTACTCCGTTCGGTACTCCTTCCTGACGGTCTTGTACGGCAGCTTGCCAGGCTTGCGGACGGGAACGAAGCCCGCGCAAAGTTCCAGGGCGAGCGGGGCGCCGATGATGAAACCGCGGGACTCTATCCCAACGACCACGTCTATGTCGTCATCCAGGAACATGCTGGCAAGCTTCTTTATCGCATACCTGAAGGTCTTGTAGTCCTTCACCAAGGTGGTTATGTCCCTGAACATGACCCCTTTCTTTGGGAAGTTGGGCACCGTTCGAATGGCACGTTTAACGTCCTCGGCCTTCATGGTCGCACCTGTCCGAGGTATGCCGTCGGACTTATAGCTATTCCCCGAGCTTGCCACCTGGCGGGGCCCCGACCTAGGATGGGACTTTTTCGAACCGCCATGGACGGCTGGCCCTAGAGATATTTTTATTGGCTCAACCGTAGCCGGGCGCAAAGGGCAAAGGGCCCGTGGCTCAGCTTGGTTAGAGCGTTCGGCTGATAACCGGATGGTGGTCGTACCACCAGGCAAAGGTCCGGGGTTCAATTCCCCGCGGGCCCACGTCCCTTCTTCATCAACCGTGCAGGGAGCCGTGTCTGCACCGTTTCCGCCCTCCTACTTTGTAGCGGACGCAGAAACGTCTGGGACCGCTCTCGTGTCACTTCTTCCGTCCCGTGCGAAGCGCGATCCCCACGCAGGCTAGACAACCTATCCCGAGAAGGGTGACTGCGGCGGAAAGAAGATATGGACTCCTCAGCCCCCACCTCTGAGCCACGATCCCCCCGGTGAGAGGCCCGGCCACAACGCCGAGGCCGATCAACGACTCGTGCAGGCCACTTCTGGCACCCAACCGGACGGGCGTGTTGATGCTGTAGTAGATGCTGGAGAAGTAGGAAATCCCCGCGCAACCTCCGGCCATCACCATCGGCAGGAGGAACCCTTCGAACCTGGTCCCCGTATATATCAAGAGGGATCCGGCCAACAATATGAACTGGGACACAAGGAGTGGCGCAATCCGGTAATGCCAGATTGACGTCCGACGCAGCAAGGCGAACATCAGCACCTGGGTGAACGTTATAGTTGACAACAGGCTCCCGATGGATGGCGAGCTCATCCCCAGCTCCCCTCCTAGCTTCGGGAAGAGGGACCTGATGATGCCGATCGTGAAGTACGTTCCGAAATTGGCAACCCAAGCGAGGTGCAGGTATCTCCGTGAGCTGTCCTCATCGGCGGTAAGTGGTCGTCGGGTGTTGGCATCCCTGCGAACGTCGGGCCTACGCGTCATCACGATGACGCCTGCAATCGCCATGAAAGAGACGCTGCTAACGAACGCGAAAGGCACGCCGACGTTGATGGCCACCCCCGCGAGAAAGGGCCCCGGTGCGGCTCCTGCACTCCAGGCAATGTTGAAGACGCCGAAGTTCCTCCTCAGATCCGCAGGAGACGAAAGCTCGGCAAGCCAAGCCTCCAGTGGAGGCCAGAACAAGGACATGGCTATTCCCACGGGGAACCCGAAGAGCATTATCTGCCGCGGTGAAGACGCCTCCATCATCAGCAGGTAGGCCGAGCACGCGATCGCGCATCCGATCGAGCAAAGAAGCCTTCGCGAGACCCGATCGGACAGCGGCCCGGAGAACAAGCATGCGACGGTGTAGAAGGCCGGCCATATCATGCCGATAAGGCCGAGCTCCAAAGGCGTCGCTTCCAACCTGATGGCCAGGAGGATCGCGGCTAGGCCGGCCATCGCCGCGCCCAGATTGTACGCGAATGAGGCAGCAAAGAGGGCCCTAGCTTCGGGCCCCGTGGTTGCTTTGGACAATGGAGGGCGGACCGATCGCAGCCTTAAAAATGACCATTCGCCCAGCTGAGGCACGATGCCGAGAATGCCCACTACTCAAGGCGCGTCTCAAGACGGGTTGTCTTGACCTCCCTGTAGTAGCGCCTCCTAACCATCACCGTCCAAAGTACGACGCCGCAAGCCATGGAGGTACCTGAGACCGCAAGGTACTCGGTGACGAACACCCAGAAGAGGGCCTTCCTTCGAAGCTTGGCGGACTCGTTGGAGATCTTGGCCAATCCATCCAAGGCTTCCCGCACCGACTCCCATGAGCCGGCATAGTCGCCCTGCATGTAGAGCCTGCCTGCCTCCTTGTTCTTCGCCTCTAGGTCGTCGATCATCTTGTGGAGGGGGTTCGTATTCGCGCCGAACCTATCGATGAAATCCAGCAAGGATAACATGAGGGTTTTCTGCTCAAAGAACTGTGTGAAGGCCGCCCTGAGGCTGTGGGCCAGTTCCGGATCCTCCGGTATCGGGACGTTCGCTGCATAGTAAACGCTGTTCAGAACGAAGTCTATGAAGTACTTCCAGTTTCTCATCATGTCCGAGGGGATGCAGTCCCATCCCGATGGTAGCGACAACGTGGTCCCCTTGCCGTAGGTTGTGGATACGATCGCATCCTCCTTGCCGACCCGCCATCTTGCGTGAACCTTGGAGCCCGGACGAGCAATGACGACACCGACGTAAAGTGCTCCTTGGTAAGGAGTGCGCTCGATGTCCGGAAGATCAACGACGGGCGTCCTCTCCACTATCTCGATGTAGGTCGATGTCTGGATGATCTTCTCAAGGACCACGTCCATCGGCCATGCTTGGTAGATGGGAGAGTTAATCCAATCCCACGGGCAGTTGCACGACCACCAAGCGTAGTAGCAGGTGTGCCAGCCCATCTCGACAAGGACAAGCCCCATGCCGCTGTCCCTGATCGAGTCATGAATCCAGACCTGCTGGTCATCGGTGAACAGCCAGGGAGGGGCATCCATGTACTCGATGACGTCGATGCTTGAGGCAAGCCGTCCCGCCGTCCTAGGGAAGTGGATGCGCACGTATCTCCTCGCAGCATCCGGCTCCGCGCTTGCTCCTCCGTAGATCGTAGCGTAGTGGCTGATGCGCGGGTCCGATCTTAGCAAGCTCACGACGAAGGTGTTGCCGCCCGACGTTGCCTCTCCGACCAGCAACAGCCTGATCCTTCCGCTCTCAGGGTCAACCTTCGGCTCGGCGCAGCAGCAGCCAGACAGATAGGCAGCGGCAAGAAGCGCGACTGCAAGGCGAAAAGATCTAGCGATCCCTCGATCCGCTCCCAAGGATCTCCTACACAAGGCCGGCCTCGCCATCTCACCATATGATGGGCGAAACGAACACGTCATAGCACTCACCGTCGATGAAGACAAGGATCATGTGGATCATCGTGTCCCTCGCGGGCGTCGCCTGATACATGGCATCCGGGTCGGCCGAGTTGACGGCAACCGTTACGAAGATCTGATCCTCCTTCCGAAGATCCCTGAATGCGAGCCTGCCCAGCGCGGGGGCGTCCTTCATGAGGAGGCTCGTTCCCTGCTGGGTGGTCCTCTGGGAGAACTTCGTGACGTTTTGGTTACGTTGTATCGTGAGATCGATTATCGATTCGTTCCTGGACAGGAAGAAGTCCGGAAAACCGCGATAGTACTGGAGCGCCGTGCCGTTCGGGTCGAAGAGCAGCGCGTGCACGGTGGGAAGCCCGTGCTGGACGGCCGCCGGCGCGACGGGCACGATCGGCCAGGTGAGGTCGACGACGAATCCCTCGTACTCCCGCGATCCGACCTTGGCGCGGAACTCGTGCTCCTCCAAGCGCATGTGGTACCGTTCGGCATACCCTTCGATGACCGAGGTCATGTTGCCAAGCTCGACGATGGCCCCGAATCGCTCCCTGGCCGAGGCCGATGGCGGGATTTCACCGCCCACCATCTTGAACGACGAATTCTTCAGGGTTGCGAAGAGTAGCTCCAGTTTCTCAAAGGGCTTCCGGACCACCAGTCCCAGCGAATACGTGTAGCGGCCCTCCGTCTTCGGCATGCTGTAGATGCCCTTGGAGTCGGTTGGCAAGTTCCACTCGTTCCTGATCACTTCTATTGGAGACTCGACGCGTTCGCCAACGAAGAGGCTGAACCCTGCGGAGGACAGAACGAAGGCGATCGCGACTATGCCGACGAGCCTTCGGTCAACCACCTGCTTCATCTCCAAGTTCAGCCACGTCCTTGCGCTGCAACTCTTCACCCGCCCTTTGCCTGCTCCTCGACGGTCGTCTTCCGGGAAGATGGAGCAAAGCACTTCCGGTGGATGGCACCCACGCCGAGGACGGCCAACGCCGCAATCGCCACGGTCCTCAGCAACCGGTGAGTCTTGTGCTGCCTTGCTGAAAGCTCGGCCTGCGCCCTGATCTCATCGGCCTCATGCGCTTCCTCCGCGAATCGGGCCAGCGCGCTGGACATCGTTTTCCCATATCGCCGCTCACTTGCCCAGACCCAGGCAATCGAATTCCTGAGAAGCTTCCTGAACTCCTCCCGGCTCGTGAAACGTCCGAAGTATGTCGGCGCCCTCTCGACCGAATCGCCCGCAAAGCACGCAAAGGTCACGCTGACCCCCGCGGCCTCATATACGACCACAGCTGGGGCATTGAGCGCTGCGTCACGATAGACGACGGTCACCTCACCCTCGGACTTCACAGACAGCTGCTGACCTGAAGCCTTGTCCGCGCTCACAAAAACCTTGTGGGTGTAAGCCGTGAAGTCACCGATATCCCGGCTGATGGGATGGGCTTCGTCGACGTAGAGATCGTGCATATATGCCCTGGCCGAGGCATTGTAGCTACCCACGATGTAGGAGCTTGCGTTCAGCGGAAAGACCGTCTGGCTCGCCTGCCGCGTGGTGGTCTGCCATCCTGCAAACCCCAATCCGACCATACCTCCGCCCCCCTCGAAGAAATTCTGCAGATGCTCCCCCAGCCCTTCGTCCTTGTCATGGTTGAAGACAGCCAGGACGACCTTGACGCTTGGGAAGTACAGCATGGATTTGAACAGATCGGGGTCCGTGAGGACAAGGATCTGCGCATCGATGCGCGGATCTCCGGACAGAATGTTGGCGAGCTCTCGGCCGTAAGCCGGCTCGCCCTGAGAGTAGACCAGCAAGAGCGGCTTCGTGACGTTTGAGCCCTGTTGGCCCGCGAGCGGATTGGGACTCACGAGGACCAGAACAACAACTGCTAGAAGGATTCCTCTCGCCATTTGCCTCTGCCCTGATGCCATGGGCGTTGCCGCCGTGCTCGGCGACAGGCCTCTTAAGTATTCCTAACCGGTTGGATGCACATCGCGACGAAGATCGAACTCTGGAGACTCCCGTACGAACACGAAGCACACTTCCAGAGAATGACGCTTCCTTGTCAAGGGCCCTACAGCTTCCATGAAGCCGACCGTGCCCCAGATCGATGTCGTGAAATAGATTTTTGAAGACATGCCCATGAGGTGGCCTGAAAGGGCGTGAGACATTGACCGACAGGTTCAGGGAGATCGTCTTCCAGTCCCAGCCCGAGGATCTGAGCCCTCCGACGAGTTTGGACCATGCAGGACACGTCGTCGCCCTCGCGCTGGCCGGACATCCGCAGACTGCTGCTGACCACCTGCTGTCCCCGGAGATGCGGGGAAACCTCATGGAAGTCGTGGGCAACGTAACCAGACAGCTAAACCTCGTTTTCCTCGAGGCCGAGATCCATCGGGAGGATCGCGCGGCGGAGTTGAAGAGAAAGGTACTGGATAGGGCGCGTACCTACGAAGTCATGCTTGAGATCGGGTTCAACCTAAGCGGCATCGAGCCCAAGATAGTCGGGCTATCCAGTTCCGAGTGCGATGACGCGTACTCCATCATCGTGCAGGCCCTTGGGACCTTCGCCAAGACCGAGGCGCAGAACCACGATGGAAAGCACCCGGTCGGGGCCGCGGTGGTCGAGAGGATGCTCGCTGACATGAAGAAGATCATGAAGGGCGCTGGCATGATGGCCAAGATCGCTGAGGAAGTCGAGGCCAGGATCGACCAGAACTCACCCGTTCTGTCATTCCTCCAAGCCACGAGGAATGCCCTGAGGGAGACCGTGTACTACAAGATCTCGGCCCGAGGCATGTGCAAATTGGGCAACGACTACGCCATCGGCCTCAGATGGCTCCGACATCTCGGCTTCGTGCAGGTGTCAACGAATCCGGTGCTCGCGGCGAAGGCCTATGAGGACGACCCCTCGCTCTGGCATGAGTTCGGCAAGGTTGTGCGCCAACACAAGGAGTGGTTCAGTTCTCCCCAGAAACGGGGCGACGAGATCGCCATGCAGGCAACGATGATTGCCCTCTGGCCCAACCTGGTCGTCTTCAGGCCGATAGCCCTGGCATCCAAGTTCCACCACGGGATGGTCAGCTACCAGCTCAACCCGAACGTTGCCCACAGCCTCGACGGAAGCCTTGCGGATGCGCTCAAGATCTACTCGGCCGCGTCAAGATTCCTCTCGGAATACGACCGTCAACTGACCTGGGGGTATGATGCCAAGATGGAGCGCGGCCGGCCGAACATCGTGTTCAAGGTTGCAGGGGGCTACCCGGCGGCCCTGGACATAACCGAAACGCTGAATGGGCTGGGGATCGGGACGAACAACACTGTCACCTACACCGTGGCCCAAGAGACGCCCTTGGTGATCCGGGCGATGTCGGGCATGGCCCGGGCTCTCAAGATGGGCATCCCAATAACCCAGGCATACGAGACCAATATGGGAGGAAGGCTCGAGAGCCACTTGAGGGATGTGGAGGCGGAAAGGATCCTGCGGCAAGCCCTGGGTCGGATCAAGGACAAAGGGAGGTTCCTCGACAGGCTTGCGCAAGACATGGGAATCAAGGATGCTTCGATCGATACCGTCGAGAAGAAGATCTGCGCCATATGTTCCTTCAAGTACCTCAAGACCCTGACCAACCCGGCCTTCGTTCGAGCCATAGCCGAGTCAGGAGCCTTCGGGAGCCCCGATGAAACGGCGAAGTATCTTTCCGAACTTGAGCGGGATATCGGCTTCTCCGGAACCCTCGTATGCCAGCGCGTATACTGGATATTCTTCAGCGACGAGAATCGGCCCAAGTGGCTCAACTACCTGCAACGCAAGTTCCAGCTGACCCCCGAGCAGGCAGCCGAGATCTTGGACAAGATCGACATGCTTCCTGCCTCCAAGCGCAAGCCTGACGACACCTACCTGACCCTCGCGAACAGGAACATGACCAACACCGAGTTCCCCAACCACCAATACAACGTCCTCACAGCATCAAGGAAGGCCGGGTTCGACCTATCCTCCTACGAGAACGCGATAATGATGAAGCATGATCCCAGGATGATACAGAGGCTGCTGCACCTAGAAGACTTCAGAAAAGCGTACGAGCTGACGCCGGAAGTTCAAGCCCAGCTTGCTGAGGCCGGGATCACCCCCGACTTCGGACTAGGAGGCGTGAGAGTTGAAGACTGGCCCAACTTCGGCTCCGTGGTGAAGACGATGGACGAGTTCAGAGCCGCATACGAAGAGTTCAAGAAAGCGACGGTCGCGTTCGTGAGGAGGATCGCCAAGAGCCGCAGGACGGCCCGCCGCTAGGCCTCCCCAGAGTGCCGCCTTCTCTTCATCAGGTCGTACACATAGATCTCGATCGCCAAGACGGCGAATACGATTAGAACGACCATTCCACCCTGCCGAGCTGCCCTCCACGGGTTGTCGATCCCCCACTCGACAACCTGCGCCAGGAGGCGGAAGGCCGCGACGGTCTTCTCGCTTGCCCAGTCCAGGGCCCACACGAAGGTCTTGCTAGTCCATCTACCAGCCGCGAGAGCAAAACCGCTTGTCTTGTCGATCAACCACACGACCGTGTCGGTGATGATGTCCATCTGGACCCAACTTCGGGCCCGGGCCGGCAATAAATCTGTTGCCCCGGGCGTTCGGACTGGGTTTGGGATACCGCAAGGGAGACGGCCTGAATTCAGGCGGTCCAAAACCACGGGGCGGGCGAGCCATTCCTCGCCGCGGGCCGCAGATCTTGCCCCAAACACCGACAGCCTATGTCCCCTTTCCCGGCGCCGGCTGGGAGGATCGCATTCTGGACAGCATCTCCTTTGCCCGGTCCAACCTCACCTTGCCTTCCGACGCAAGCGCCTCGGCCAGGGCATCGACCTCGTCGCCTTTCGCCCCAGCTAGGATTGCGACGTTGCGGGCATGCAGCGACATGTGGCCCCTCTGGATTCCCTCGGTTGCCAGAGCCCTTAGGGCGGCGAGGTTTTGGGCGAGGCCCACGGCAGCCATCACCTGCGACAGCTCCTGCGCGGTCTTGACTCCCAGGATGGCAACGGCGGCCTTCGCGACGGGGTGGACGGCAGTCGCGGCACGGAGGCCGACTGCCAGGGGCATCTCAACGCTTCCGACTAGATCGCCCGAGAAGTTCTTCTCCCATCTGGTGAGGGGTTTGTATCTGCCGCCGAGAGCCGCATACGCGTGGGCGCCAGCCTCAAGCGCCCTAGTATCGTTCATTGTTGCAAGCGCGACCGCGACCACGCCATTCATGATCCCCTTATTGTGCGTAGCGGCCCGATACGGGTCTGCCTCGGCAAAAGCGTGGGCCCACAGGATCGCCTCGACCACGTCCTCCCCGCCGAGTTCCTGCTTGGGAAAGACGGCCCAAGCGCGGGTCAGGCGGGAGGTAGCTAGGTTGCTAACTATCCGCAGGTAGATCTTCCCCCCGGTTATCTCGGCAACGTAGGGCGCCACGGCCTCGGCCATGGTGTTCACGGCATTAGCCCCCATGGCATCGCGCGTATCGACCAGAAGGTGCACTATGAGCATCCTGCCCCTGGGGCTCTCGACGACCCGGCATTCCAACCCTATCGCCCCTCCCCCAGCGCTGACGAGCATGGGGTCCTGTTCGTTCGCAAGCGCAAGGATCTCGGCCCTGTGTCGCAGAACCTCCACCGACTTCGCGTACGGGTCCGGTAGGCCGCAGACCTGTATCTGCCCGATCATCACGGGCTCCCCGCCCTCCGCCCAGAAGCCTCCGCCCTCGCGGGCCATCTTCGCAGCGTTGCTAGCAGCCGCCACCACCGACGGTTCCTCGATGGCCATGGGAATCAGCAAGTCCTTGCCGTTGATCAAGAAGTTGGTCGCCACCGCGAAGGGAAGCTCGATCGTGCCGATCACATTCTCGATCATGCGGTCCGCCTGTTCGGGCGGCAAGGTGCCCGTCTTGAAGATGGCCTGAACCTGTTCATCGCTCAGCCCGCAGATCTCCCTGACTTTTTGGGCTCTTTCCTTCATCGATAGCTTGTAGAATCCAGGAATCCGACTCGTCGCCAATGGGATCACTGCTCAAGGATGAACTTGTAACCGTAGTGAATGGCTCCCGCCGGGCCTTCCTCGTCGATCTTCCGGAAGACGGCCCTCACCCTGGAACCTATCTTCACGTCCTCGGGTTCGCAGTCCACTATCTGGGAGGTTATTCTGGGGCCCTCGTCCAACTTGATTATCCCAACAACATAGGGAGCCTGCCTCTCGAAGCCCTCTGGCGGAACCCGCACGACGGTGTAGGTCAGAACCTCGCCTCCGCCCGAAAGCCTCGTCTCCTCCACCTTCCCTGCCCCACGGCAGTTCGGGCATAGCCATCTGGGCGGGAAGAAGCAAGTGCCGCATGTCGAGCACTTCGTGCCGATCAGCTGATATCTGTATGGAATCTCCCTCCAGAACCTAGGAACTCCCATCCAATCACCTGCTCAGTATGTGCGTCACGCACGTCCCGCCTGAGCCACCAACGTTGTGCGTCATTCCGATCTCCGCGTCTTTCACCTGTCTGGCCCCAGCCTGTCCGCGAAGCTGCAGAACAACCTCCACCACCTGGGCTATCCCGGTGGCACCGACGGGATGGCCCTTGGATTTCAGGCCCCCACTCGGGTTGACGGAGATCTCGCTGTTAAGCGCGGTCAAACCCTGCTCCGTAGCCGGGCCTCCTTCGCCTTTCTTGAAGAAGCCAAGGTCCTCGATGGCCAGGATCTCCGCTATGGTGAAGCAGTCGTGGACCTCAACGAGGTCCACATCCTTCTGGGTGATTCCGGCCATCTTGAGAGCCTCTCTCGCAGCCACGACCGTCGCGTTCATTGTTGTGATATCCTTCCTGTCGTGGAGAGCTATGGTGTCGGAGGCCTGACCTGACCCGATGACCCATATCGGCTCGGACGTGGCTTGCTTCGCCTTCTCCTCCGAGGCCACGACCACCGCTGCCGCTCCGTCGCTTATCGGGGAGCAGTGGAGCAAGCGGATGGGATCGGCTATGAGAGAGCTGTTCATGACCTGTTCGAGCGTCACCGGGCGACGGTACTGAGCGTGGGGGTTCTTGGAGCCGTTGTCGTGGTTCTTGACCGCAACGAGCGAAAGTTGCTCCTCGGTGGTTCCGTAGTCGTGCATGTGCCTTCGGGCTATCATGGCGTAGAGGCCCGGGAAGGTCACGCCTTGGAATGCTTCCCACTCCCGGTCCGCTGCGCACGCGAGCGCCATCGTGGTCTGTTCGGTGAGGATGTCGGTCATTTTCTCCACTCCTCCAGCCACCACGACGTCGTGCATGCCGGACGCCACAGCCATGACCGCTTGGCGAAGCGCGATCCCGCCGGATGCGCAGGCTCCCTCGACGCGGGTCGCAGCCTTGGGCACCAGGCCGCAGTAGTCTGCAAGCAAGCTGGCTATGTGCTCCTGCTGGATGAAGATCCCGCTGGACATGCACCCAGCATAGAGCGCGTCTATCTCCTGTCCCGGAAGGCCTGAATCCCTAATGGCCTCAAGCCCCGCCTGGACCGTGAGGTCACGCAGAGATCGGTCCCAGAGCTCGCCGAAGTCCGTCATTCCAACTCCAATGATTGCGACCTTCCTCATGCGAATCACTCCGCGAAGATGAGCTTCTGCCTGTACTTGGCGTATGTGGCATAGTCGATGTACTTCTTCCGGTTGATGATGTCCCGCATCAGTGGAGCTAGCGGCCTCTTCTCCTCGATCCCCGGCTGAACCGTCAGCGCGAAACTGTCCGAGCCGGCCCCTGATCCGTAGCTTGTCAGGATTATTCTCTCGCCTGGCTTGGCGATGTCGAAGACTGAACAGAGGCCAAGGAGCGAGGAGCCGGAGTAGGTGTTGCCGATCCTCTCGACGACGAGCCCCGGATCGATCTGCCTGGGCTCAAATCCCAGCGTCTTGCCCGCCCGTTCCGGGAACTTCTTGTTCGGCATGTGAAAGACCGCGTAGGTGAAATCCGCCGGCTTGGTGGCGGTCTCCCGCATCATCATCTTCGTCGTCTCGATGACGTGCTTGAAGTACGCCGGCTCGCCCGTGAACCTTCCGCCATGCTTTGGATACGGCTGGCCATCCCTCCTCCAGAAGTCAGGCGTGTCGGTCGTCATGGATACCGTGTGGTCGATCCTTGCGACGTTGTTCTCATCATCGGGACCGATCACGAAGGCGGCCCCGCCCCCAGCCGCGCTATACTCCAGAGGATCGCCCGGAGCTCCTTGGGCGGTATCTGCGCCTATCGCCATCCCATATCTTATCGATCCGGAGCCAACAAGGCCCATCACGGTCTGGATTCCAGCCGTGCCCGCCTTGCAGGCAAACTCGTAATCAGCCGCCGTCATGCGCTCCCCTGCCCCGATCGCCGCCGCAACGACGCTGCCGCTTGGCTTGACGGCGTAGGGATGCGACTCCGATCCTATGTAGAGCGCTCCGATCTCGGTCGGCGGGATTCTTGCGCGTTTCAAGGCGTTCCTCGCGGCCTCGACCGATATCGTGATCGTGTCCTCGTCTATGCCCGGAACGGCCTTCTCGATCACCCCCAGACCGCTTTCGACTGCGGAGGGATCCTGGCCCCACATGATTGCTATGTCCCTCGCCCTTATCCGGTACCTGGGCACATATGCCCCGTAGCCTGTGATCCCGACCTTCACTCGATCATCTCCATCGAAACGGAACTGGCTCTCAGGCAGGGGGCTTCTTAAGTCTATCGGCAAGAAGATAATGTTATCACGGCACTTGCCGATGTCCGCCTCCCCGACGAAAAAGGTGAGAGGAACCCAAGCAAAGGATTCCCAGCCCCAGTCCCGCGCACAACGATTCCTCCGGCAGCGCCTTCCGCAGGATCTCGCCGCCGGACAGCCTCATCGCTTGGATGGACAAGTCCCTGGTGCCCTCGAGTGCGACGAAGAGCCGGTCTTGCCAGAAGTAAAGGTAGCTCACCGATGAGTCTGAGCACTCGAATCCGCCTTCGCCCAGCTCGGCATCCCTCAGGGTGGGCAAACTGGAGAGGATGCCCCTGAAATACCCCACGATCCTGGAGGCGTTCTCGCGCGAGTTCATGAGGTGGAGGGTGACTGAGAAGTAGGCGGACTCCCCTTTGGCGTAGAACTGCTGAAGCGCCATGACAGTCCCCTGGTTTACATAGGTGAGGTAGCCACCGTCGTAGATGTACGTCATGTTCGACGCGACGCAGAAGATGGACTGACCCTCCTCTGGCAGGAAGCCGTCAACGGCGCCTGGAAGGTAGGACCGCAGAAGGTCTCCGTTAACGCACAAGGCGCTCGGAATGACCATGAGCGGAAGCGCGGACAGAAGAAGATGCGATGTCACAGATTCTCCCCCGCGCGGCGACTAATAAAGGTGCTTGACAGAAAGCTGCGCGGTGCCAAGACGGCATATTTTTATTGACCATTCCGCCCAATCGTCTGGGCGGTCCGACGGATGATAACATTCGGCACAGACGGGTGGCGAGCCCGCACTGGCGAGGACTTCAACGAGCAGAACGTGGAGTCCTTGGCATCATCCGTATGCCAATACCTCGTTGAAGCAGGCTACGTCCCCTCTGAGAACCGCCTCGTAGTGGGCTTTGACAACAGGAAGGACTCGGACGCCTTCGCTTCAAAGGTCGCCGATATCGCATCCTCGATTGGATTTCACGTCCTCATGCCTGAAAGGGACGCTCCGACGCCAGCCATCGCATTCTCCGTTCGGCACTGGAAGGCCTGTGGCGGAATTATGATCACAGCATCCCACAACCCTCCCGACTGGAACGGAATGAAATTCATCCCGAGCTACGCGGGCCCCGCGAATGAAGCCATCACAAGCAGGATACAGAGCCTCGTTTCCCAGGAGGTCCAACCGAAGCCCGACCGCAACGCCAAGGGCGAGATCACGAGGATCGACCCCTTTCCGCCGTACTTCGAGCAGGTGAGGGCCATGTTGGGAGCCGTGGCTCTGTCGACCTCGGATATCAAAGTTGTGTACGACCCCATGCATGCAACGGGGAGGGGCTACATCGACCGCCTGCTTCGTAGCTTCGGCGTCGATGTTATCACCATACATTCGGACCCTGATCCCAATTTCGGCGGCATACAGCCGGATCCGACGGAGGAACACCTCAGCGACCTGAAGCACGCCGTCGCCCAGACGGGTGCGCAGATCGGTCTCGCCACCGACGGTGACGCCGACCGGATTAGCGCTGTCGGGCCGGACGGCCAGTACATCTCGCCAAACATGCTTTTCCCCCTCCTCGCCCAGAGGGCGCAGGACCGGAAGAGGGGAGGGATCGTTCGGACCGTGGCAACGACGTCGGCCATCGACGCGTTGGCCGCCAAGCTGAACGTTCCCGTCTTTGAGGTTCCTGTCGGGTTCAAGTACATAGCACCGTATCTACTGGAGCAGAAGGCAGTGATAGGTGGGGAGGAGTCGGGCGGGTTCGGTTTCTCGGACCACATCCCGGAGAAAGATGGCATCCTCTCATCGCTTAGGATCGTGGAACTCCTTGCTCAGAAACAGGACACCATAGTGGGATTGCTGGACCGGTTTCGCGCGGAGTTCGGGCCCTTCGTCGCCAAAAGAACCCAGGTTGCTCTGACCGAGGCAGCCCGCGAGAAGCTTGGCAAGGCCGCAAAGGACCTAGAGTCGTTGGCGAAACGCAAAGTCAGCAAGGTCGTGAAGACTGATGGGCTGAAGCTATACTTCGAGGACGGCAGCTGGCTGTTGGTCAGACCGTCGGGAACCGAGCCCGTCGCGAGGATCTACGCCGAGGCGCCGTCGAAGGAGCAGGCGGATGAGCTCCTGGAGGCAGGCCGGTCACTTTTCGCCGGAGGCTAGGCGTTTCCTGTTTTCGGCAACCAAACGGGCGACCCCCGTCCGTAGGTCGATCTTCGCCTTGAAGCCGAGAATCCTCTCCGCCTTGGAAGGATCGCCCAAGGTGTGCGCGACATAGCTCTTCAAGGGATTCTTGATGTACACGGGCTCGATGTCGAGCTTGAGCTCATCCGCAATCACCTTGACGAGATCATTGAGGCTCGTTGCCTTCCCTGTGCAGACGTTGAAGACTTGGCCCTCAGCACCCTTTGCAGAGGAAGCTAGGATCAGCGCTTCGCAAACGTCCTGGACGTGGGTGAGATCCCGGGTCTGCGTTCCATCACCGTAGATGACGGGCCTCTCCCCCTTCATCATGGCCCAGATGAACTGGCTGACCAGGTTGGCATACTTGCCCTTGTGCCACTCATTGGGACCGTATACGCTGAAGAAGCGCATCCCCACCGTACGCAGGCCATAGTTTCTGTAGTAGACCGAGGCGATTTGCTCCCGAGCCAAGAAGTTCTGTTCGTAGAGGGTGTTCGGCACGATCACGGCGTCCTCCCTGTGCGGGGGCTTAACCCCGCTATACATGCTGCTCGTTGAAGCGTAGACGACGCTGCCGATGCCGGTCTTTCTAGCTGCCTCCAGGACGTTGAGAAAGCCGCCGACGTTGACCGCCTCAGCGAGGACGGGATCGTCGTCGACCATGGTGACGCTGCTTCTGGCAGCCAGATGATAGACCACATCCGACCCCTGGGCGGCACGCAGCAGAGCGTCGCGATCGGTTACCGATGCCCTCAGGGCATGGACTCTCTTGTCGAGGTTCCCAGGGACGCCCAGGCTGTAATCATCGAGCGCCCACACCTCTTCGCCCCTTGCTGCTAGTAGGTTGGCAAGGTTTGAACCTATGAATCCCGCTCCGCCGGTAACGAGTATCTTCATAACACGCTCAGCTTAGGTCCCGATTCTTATATGTTGGGAGAAATGCTCGCTGCCGAGGTGCGAGCGGCCCAACGCGCCGGGTTACAGAAGCTGCATCATGACCACTATTGCCACGAAACATAGGGTGAATATGCCAAGCCCCTTGAGCGCATCCTCCGGCTCCATTAGGAAAGCCAGCCCCATTCCCGAAGCCATGCCGGCAAGGTGAGCGAGATGCCCGATGGGACCCGCGTAGCCGGCCTGGAGGACGCTTATCGTCGCCAAAGCGTACAGTATGGCGATGAGAACGACGGGCACCGGGATGAAAAGGACGACGACGAAGCTCGTGGGATATAGCAGGGCAAGGTTGCCCATCACACCGAAGATCGCCGCCGAAGCTCCCACAGCGGGGACGGTAGACCCGGGGTCCAACATGCCGAAGATGAGGGCGGCGAGGACGCCGCAACCAAGATAGACGACGAGGAAGCAGCGGCTGCCGATCCTCGACTCCAAGGCCGCCCCAAGCCAGAGCAGCGCAAGCATGTTGGAAAGAAGATGATAGACGTCAGCGTGGAGGAACATGTGGGTCAGGAGCGATTCCGCGCCTTCTCCATGAAAGAAGAGGGATGGCGTGAACCCGCCTCGGAGCAATGCTTGCTCCTTGAGCTGTAGCCGGTCGTCGACCGTGACACAGAAGACTAGACAGTTTGCCGCTATCAGGCCAAGGGTCACCCATATGGCCCGTCTCTTCTGGGTTGGCAACATCAGACCCGAGCGATCGACCCTTTTTTTCTCTTACCGAGCCACTGCGCGCAGACGGCCCGGCGTCCCTCCGCCGCCACGCGTCGGGCATCGGGCATCATAACATTTATATCCAAATCCCGCGGTGTCGCAATGAAAAAACTGTGTCTTGACATTAGGGGTGAAAAAAGAATGAGAATGGCCGGCATTTTAATAATCATAATGTTCATGATCATTTTCATTTCGATTGCCCTCATGTTCTACTCGTGGCTTCTCCTCCGTCCGGCGGAGGAGGAGTAGGGTCAACCGACCTTGCGAAGTCTCTTCACAAGCTCCTCAACCGTGGGAGCTCTGGCTATCACCAACGGTATGTTCTCAGATTCCGCAATGCGCCTGCCCAACTCGTCCACTTTTTGAAGCCCCTCACCATGGAGAACCACGATGCCGGGGTTGATGCCCCCAACCTTGATGGCCACGAAGGGAGATCGGCCAAGCGCCACCCTCGTGAAGACCAAGGCTCTCTCCGATGTCAGGCCATAGAACCTGATGAAGTCGTCCCTGCTGAGTTCGACGATCGCCCTGACGCTGTCGATCACCGTATACCCGAAAATCTCCCTGTCGAGGAGGTGCTCCCCAAAAACGACCTCACCGCCTATCTGGTCGATCAGCGCCCTAGCCTTCAGCGGCGCTGAGAACTCCTTCATGTCCAAGAGCACGCCGGGCGGCATCTCGGGAAGCACCAAGCGTCGAAGGGACTTCAACACCTTGCCCCCCCTCGCCACGTCGATCTCCACGAGGGACTGAACGATCCTTCGGACGGTGTCCACCCTGGGGAAAGGCCTCCTGCCCGACTCGTAGTCGCTGATCACCGAGGGCGACACATCCATGTGACAGGCCAGTTCGACCTGCGAGACCTCGAAGATCCCCCGCCACTTCCGAATCGCCTCGCAGAGACGTTCGGACATCACGATTTCGCCGGCCATCATCCTGCACAGTCTTCGGACGTCCTCGCTTCCCACGGAGCAAGATGCCGTCACGCGTATTAAAGTATTTGGCGCGGCGCGGGACGATCTCGAGGCACAGGGGCGCATCCGGGACTGGATGCGCCATCAGGAAGCTGTCCATGCCTCGGCGCCCTTTAGGCATCTTTGGAACGTTGAGCGCATGGGCAAATAGCTGCTGTGCGGGGCCTGCATAGAGCTGATCCATTCATAGATGAGCTGGTCTTGAGGGCCTTTGTCGCATGGCAAGAAATCAGAGGGCGTTCCAGACCCATCTTTCCGACATGGAAGCGGAAGGCTTGGACACATCCCAGCCGTCAGAAGCCCGGATCGGAGAGGACCCTTCCCACAAAGCTGGGCGGGCGAGACCCGGATAGGCGTCCGGCCTCACGCTCCCCGCGAGGGGACCCCTCGCGAAAGATTTTTGCTGCACCGTGCCCAGCCATAAAGTCGCCGCCGCAGACAGAAATTCCGGACAGGAACGGAGGCATCCCTCGCATGGTTTGTAAGCGGGCTTCGACGGAGGAACCACTGCCGCGTTCGTTCTACGAGAGGCCCACGGAACAGGTGGCGCGCGAGCTGCTCGGCAAGCTACTTGTTCACAGGTGCACGGAGGGCGAGGTCTCCGGCCTGGTCGTCGAGACGGAGGCCTACCTCGGAAGCGACGATCCCGGGAGCCACGCGTCCGCGGGCAGAACTCCTCGGAACGCCATGATGTTCGGCACGCCCGGGGTAGCCTACGTCTACTTCACCTACGGAATGCACCACTGCTTCAACGCCGTCGCCAAGCCTCCCGGGGAGGCGGGAGCAGTATTGATCAGGGCGGTGCAGCCCATTAGTGGAATCCCACTGATGATGAAACGCAGAAGAACGCGGAAGCTCCGAGAGCTGACCAGCGGCCCAGCCAAGCTGACCCAAGCCTTCGCGATCGACGCGAGGCACAACGGCCTAGACCTGACGAAAGGCACCCTCTTCTTCACCCTGGGGCCCGCGGTTTCCTTAGAAGTGAAGGTGACGAGCAGGATCGGCCTATCGAGGGGCCAGCATATGCCGCTGAGGTTCTACCTGGCAGGGAACATCTTCGTCTCCCGGCCTTGAAGCGTTCCACAGCCCTCCCAGACCCAGCCAGGCTTGGCCTACCAGCGGCCCCACATCACGCTGACCTTCGGCGGCGGATCTCCTCCGCTATCCTGCGAATGGCCTCGGCCCTCGGGAGCTTCTCATCCACGAGGAGGGCCTTGCTCTCGCAGTACCATCTTCTCGGCAACGACTTCGCGGCAACTTCGCACTTCAGCCCAAGACTCCTTGCCGAGTCCAGCATTTCCTCAACGCTGGGACCCTTGACGCATAGCCTGCGCGCCAGTCTCCTGCCTTGGCTGCGCGAAAGCTCGGAGTCTATGAACGCGGGCCAGATCACGATCTTGTCCAGACTTCATCCCTTCCATCCATGTTCCCCGATCAACGGGACGAACGCGCAGCCCCCGTGAGACCTCGTCTCCAGACGTCCCTTCGGCCCCTTGACCCCGGTCACGAACTCTTGAAAGTACTGGTTCCCCCCAACCGGTATGCCTATGATGCCGCCCTCTACAAGCTGGTCGACGAGCGGCTTCGGAATCTGCGGTGCACCCGCCGTTACGAGTATTCGGTCGTACGGGCTCTCAGGCGGATAACCTTTGGTCCCGTCCCCGCAGATGACCTGCACCTTGCCCTCGTATCCAGCAGCCTTAAGGTTGGACCTCGCTAGGTCCACGAGCGTTGGCAGCCTCTCGACCGTGTAAACCTTCCGTTCAACCAACTCGTACAACAGCGCCGCGTTGTAGCCACTGCCAGCCCCTATCTCGAGCACTTTCAGGCCGGGTTCGAGCTTGAGCTCCTCCAACATGATCGCGATCATGGAAGGAGCTGAGATGGTCTGGCCCCATCCGATCGGAAGAGGGGTGTCGACATAGGCGCTCGATGCCAATCCGTGCCCCACGAATAGTTCGCGGGGCACCCTGAGGAAGGCGTTCCTTACCCTGGGCGAGACAATGTATCCGGCCGACGCGAGGTTTTCAACCAGCCTCAGGCGCCTGCTCTGCTGGTCGAGATGGGCCATCAAATTAATACAGGGTCGCAGTCTGAAATATCTGATGCAGCGCGAGGTTTTCACGGCACGCGGACACCCCCTCATATCGTCCCGCCACCGCACGACCCTGGAGATAACCAAGGCCCCCGAGATCACCAAGAAGGCAGACTGCGTCATCGGGGTCTGCAGCTCAAAGGGATGCGTCGATCTTTCCGAAGGCATAAGGAAGGCGATCCAGCAAGGCAACGAGATGTCGCTCGTGATCAGGACCTCCGGCATCGAGGAGGAGGTGAGGGGCTTCGGCCATCCGAGCCTTCCTCTGACCGATCCCGTCGAGATGGTATTCCGGAAAAGCGACTACATTTGTCCCAGGACCGTCTTCATACATGCCGACAAGGCCGCCTGCGACCTCTCAAGGGCTCTGGTAGACCGACTCCGGGATCCGAGGACGGAGATCATCATCGAGCTTGGGCCGGTCCGGTCCCCCTCACAGGCTACTCAACCGTCACGACGCTCTTCATCTTCTCCTTGATCTCGCTGGCCTCGTCCGTCTCGAAGCCGAAGTACTGTGCGAACTCCTTGGTCGTCTTCAGGATCTTCGTCCTTCCGCTGGCATAGGCCGAAACGAACTTGCGATCCATCAGCTTGCGGATGTATTCGTACGCTTGGCTGCCAACTATGTTTGCGATCTCCGACTGCTTCACGGGCTGTTTGTAGGCGATCAGCGCCAGCGTCTTCAACACTGCCGGGGAGAGTTCGCTGCGAGGCGAGTAGTTCTGTACCTTCTCATACATGCCAGCCTTCAGCTGCATGGCGAAGCTGTCATCAAGGACCCTGACTATCTCGATCGAGCTGCCCCGCTCCTCGTACTCGAGAACGAGATACTCAACGAGCTTCTCAACGTACTCCTGCGACCTGGTGCCGAGCAGGCTGGCCAGCTCTGATATCTTGACGGGCTTTCCAGCCGCAAACAGACAGGCTTCAACGAGGGCTTTGTCTTCCTTCAGGCTCATGATCGCGTCACACCCACGGGTTCGATGTAGATCGCGCCGAAGAAGTGCTCCTGCCATATCCTAATCTTGCCGTCCCTGACCAGGTAGAGGAGGTAGAGGAAGGTCCGGCAGATCGCGATCGTTTCCTGGCCCACCAAGAGCTCCTTGAAGTTCACCTTGCGCGCCGCCGAAGCGATCTTGCAGATCCTATCGTAAAGCCTCATCATGGATTCCCGTACGTCGATTCGATCCTCGTCCACGAGGAGGGTTCTCTCCTCCGTCCGGTCCGCGGAGGCAAGCATCATCTCCTTCCTGTAGCGCTCTTCCTCTAGGGCGTCCAAGAGGGCCTCGAATAGCTGCGGAAGCGTCGTCTTCGTATTGACCCTCCTGATCGGCGGAAAAAGAGGAAGGACTCGATACATCTCCCTGAGTTCCTCCTCTTCCTCCTCGTTCAGATCGACCTGATCCGAGGACAGGATCGCCTCTGACTTGAGCCTGACGAGGATCGAACCGGCCAGGATCGTTCGCGCGGATATCCTTAGATCGAGGTCTCGGAACTCGGCCAACTTCTCGAAATACTTGTCGGTGATCTCGACGATATCTATCTCCCAGGGATCCATCTTCCCCGCGACCACTAAGTGAAGCAGCAGATCCAACGGCTTTATCTCCCGCCCGAGATCCAGTTGCCCGTAGTCGAGCTGCAACCTCACTCCTCATCACCTCCTGCCTCGGCCAACACCTCGCCCTCCACCAGCCTTCCGGCCTCCAAACGGACCCCGACGACCTTGCTCACCCCGGTCTCGTCCATGCTGACCCCGATCAGTTCGTCTGCCTGCGCCATCATCGAGTCGCGAAGCGTGACGACGACGAACTGCGACTCCCTGGATATCTCGTGGATCAGCTCTGCCACCCTCTTCACGTTGTCGTCATCCAGATGCGCGTCTATCTCGTCCAGGATGTAGAACGGCGATGGTTTGTATGCCTGTACCGCGAATATGAAGGCCAGCGCCGTCAGGGCCTTCTCGCCGCCCGACATCGAGTCGATCACGTTGACTTCCTTGCCTGCTGGCCTCGCCTGGATCTCAAGGCCCCCTTGGAATGGGTCATCATTGTTTTCCAGCAAGAGCTTCCCCACGCCTCCCGGTGAGAGCTTCGCGAAGATCTTCTCGAAGTTGGCCGCAATGCTGTTGAACGCCTCCATGAAGACCTGCTTCTTCTTGGCCTCGATCTCGCTCATGAAACGGAGGATCGCCTCCCTTTCCTCCATGACCTTGTCCCGCTTCTCCTTGTACTCATTGAACTTGGCTTCCGTCTCCTCGTACGCCTCTATTGCCCGCATGTTCACCGGCTCGAGTTTGGACTTGTCGGCCTCCAGCACCGTGATCCTCCTTGACAGCTCCTCGAGGTTGTCGATCTCCAGGGGCTCGTACTCGTAACCCGCAAGCGAGAGCTGCTCCTCGAGTTGGTGGATCTCGATGTCAAGCTGGCTTCTTTCGTAGACCGACGAGTTGATCTCGACGGAGAGCCTGTTCTTGTCCTCGATGAGGGCGGCCCTTTTCTGGACCAGTTCTCCGTGGGCCTGCTTCTGCTCGTACAGGGTTCGTTTGAGCTCCTGAATGCCCTCCCTGATGTCCTGCTGCGAGTCCGTAAGCTGCACGAGCTCCTTCTGCAGGTTCGGTATGTCCTTCTCCATCTTGTCGCGAATCACCTGCAGTCCTGCCACCGCCTGTCTAGCCTCCTTGAGCCGATCGTCACCCGTCGACGTTGACTCCTCGAGGAGTTGCGTCTCCCTTTCTAGGGCAGTGATCTCCGAGGCAATCTTGGCCTGTGCCTCAATCTTCTCGCTGATGGCCGCTGAGAGGGCTCTAGCCTCCTTGTCCAATTCCCTAAGCTCGGGGCTTTCGATAAGGCGTAGCAGCCGCTCCCTCTCCATCTCAAGGCGGGCCAGAGCCTCCGCCATCTTCCGCGCAGCATCGTCGGCCTCCTGGGCCTGGGAGGCAAGTTCAGCTATCGTCTGCTCGGCGATCCCGATCGACGCTGACGTCTCTTGCATCTTGGCATCGATCTCCTGGATCTCCCTCTCTAGCAGATCGATGCTCTGCCGTCTGCCTTGGATGCCGGCCTGAACCTCGGCCCGTTTCATCTCCACCTCAAGGAGTCTGGATCGCAGTTCCTCAAGCTCCTCCGATAGCGCCTGCCTTTCGTCCCTCAGCGACCTGGCCTGATCTCGTAAGGTTGCAAGATCGCCCTCGCCGAAGCTCAGCGCGGGGGCGAGACCCGACGCAAGATCGTAGTACCCACCGGAAACGATGCCCGATGGATCAACCACCTCGCCGTCCATGGTCACGGTGCGAAACATCTTGGGGAGCGAGTCCGATGACTCCAGATCGCTGGTCACAAGGGTGCTGCCCAGGACGAATTCGAACACGGGCCTCAGGTCTTGGCTGAATTCGACCATGTCCAGGGCGAGTCCCACGATGCCCTTCTTCTTGAGCAACTCTGGGGACGGCTTGGAGTTCACCCTTTCCAGGTCCCTGAGAGGAATGAAGTTGGCCCATCCAGCTTTCTTCTCCTTCAGAAGGCGTATGCATTGTTCTGCGGTCTGCCTGTCCTTGACCACGACGTAATCCGACAGGGGGCCGGTCGCAGCGAAGATGGGTGTCCGGTAGCAGTCTGCCACCTTGGCGAGGCTGGAAACGGTTCCGACGATTCCCGCTGGGTCCCCGGCCACCTTGCGTTGAAGTAGGAACGATATGGCCTTCTTGACCGGGTTCTGGCTCTCGTCGGCCGCTCTCAGGAACGCTTCCATGCGGGCCTCCTTGCTCGATGTCTTTTCCAGCTCTTGGTTCACCGTCGAGAGGGTCCGAGTGACCTTCTCGATCTCCCCGGCCAACCTTCGGGCTTCATCGCTCAACGAGGACAGTTTCGCCTCAAGGTCTGCCAGTTCCCTCCTGTCCTCGGCCTGCCTTAGCCTCTTGCCTTCGGATCTTTCTGAGAGCTCCTGATACGACTTCTGGAGGTATGCGTGCTCCTGCCGCGCCTGTCCCAGTTTAGCGGCTGCCTGCGAGCACCTCTGCCGCGCGACTGCGTCCGCCGCGCGGGCGTCCTTCAGCTTGAGCTCCACGCTGGCCAGAGCGTCCCTGAGGCCGGAGTTCTGTTCCTCGACCTTGGCGATCCGACCGTTGAGCAAGGCCTGTTTTGAGCGCAGCGACTCAAGGAGGCTCGCGATCGTCTGCCGCTGTCCCTCCAAAGCCTTGATTCTGTTCCTTCTCTCCTTGATCTTCTCAGCGGTGCCAGCTTTCTCTTCCTCGAGCCGCGCCGCCACCTGTTTTTGCCTCTCCAGGTTCTCGATCGTATTCTTCAGGTTCTCTTGGGCTCGGACGATCTGCGCCCTCGCTTCCTCGATCTGCTTTCCGAGCCTCTCCATATCGATCTCCTGTCGTCTCTCGATCGTCCTCTGGAGTTCGTCCTGCCGTTCCTGCTCCCTCTGGATCTCCAAGCTGAGCTGCTGGATCTCGGCTTCGATCTGCGCTATGCGCTCGGCGCCCTTCTTCGTCCTCTCCAGGATGGCATTGTAACGCTCCCTGTCCTTCCTGAGTTGGTTGTACTGAAGCTGCCATCTGAGCTCCCTGATCTGGGTTATGATCTCCTGGTATCTGACGGCCTCATCCCTCTCGCGCTCAAGCCTGCGCAGTTGCGAGAGGACCTCGTCTATGACCAGGTTTGTTGCCCTTATGTTCTCCTCGGCCTTGGTTAGTTCCTTCATCGACCTCTCTTTCTTCATGTCATACTCGGCTATCCCTGAAAGTTCGTCGACGAGCATCCTTCGCTCGACCGGCGTCATCTTGACGATCTTGGTTATGTCTCCCTGCAATACTATGTTGTAGCCTTCCGGGAAGATGTTGGCCATTGAGAGGAGATCGACTATCTCGTTGCGCGTCACGCGGCTCTTGTTCGCCCGGTACACGCACCTCCCGGATGCATCGGCCCGCCGTGAGACGACCACCTTTGGCTCGTCAAGAGGTATCTTCCTGTCTGAGTTGTTGAGATGGAGCGAGACCTCGGTGTAGGATCCTGGAGGGAAGTGTTCGTTTCCCGCCCAGATCAGGTCGGAGAACTTCTCCGCGCGCATCGACTTCGATGACATCCTGCCGAGCACGAAGCATATGCCGTCGACCACGTTGCTCTTTCCGGCACCATTCGGCCCCACGATGGCCGTGAACCCTTTCGAGAGCGGTATGCTCACCCTCTGGTTTCCAAATGACTTGAAACCCCTCATCGATATTTTCTCTATGTAGACCATGGATTGACACCGCTTCGCGAGTCTGACTTTGAGCTCCGTCCGGCCAAGGTCCTTATCCAGTCGGAGTTTATGGCCAGGCTGAACTCCTTCATCCGGACCCTTGACCCTTTCGCATCGATCTCGATCATATCGTTCCTATGCAAGGCCTCTATCTCCCGGTCTCCGATGCGCTGTCTCGCCTCGCGAAGGTCGTGCCACTTGCCATCCGCCACCGAGGTAAGAAAGTTGAGGACGTCCCTCCCTTTGGGCCCGACGAACACATCAACCCAGTCGTCGCCTGGGAAGCGCCTTCCCTGCTGCAGTACCTTGCTCATTGCTCGCTCGCCCTCCTTCGTGAGGCTGTAGATCTTCTTCCTCCTTCCCTTCTCGGCCCATCTCTCTGCGACGAGCTTGCCTCGGACGAGTATGTCTATGTGGTACTTGACGGCCTGAGGCCAGAGGTGAAGGAGGTTGATGAAGTACCCCCTGTCCTTGGGCCCCGATCTGAGCTCCTCTAGCATCTTGAGGCGCTCCGGGCTGCCGACCAGGCCATAGATTCCTTTCTCTTCTCGGGGCGTCACCAAAGGGTTTCGCCTTTTAGGGGGAACTTCTCAGGCGGCCTCGCTCGAACCGCCTGAGCATATAAATATTTTGCACCAAAGCCGTTGGAAAAATCATTCTGCCGTCCGGCCAGCATGCTCATGGCGGATGGACGCCCAAAGGGGTGATAGACAGATAGTCACAAGAGCCCGCTTTCAGCGCGGAAAAGATTTAATATGGAATCGGAGGCCCCGTGCCACGGCGCCGGGGTAGTTGTACCGTTGAAAACGCTTCTTCGTCGGGCGGGAGGCTTGCTACTCTACCCGATATACAGGGCCTACCAATGGCGGCTGGAACGGGGCGTCAGGAAAGGACCCCTGCCAGGTCATATAGGACTGATCCTCGATGGGAACCGACGATTCGCAAGATCGCTGGGCATAAGCAGCAACGAAGCCCACAGGTCGGGCGCGAGCAAGCTGGAAGAGGTTCTCGAGTGGTGCTGGGACCTCGGCATTAGGATCGTTACCGTCTACGCGTTCTCGGCTGAGAATTTCAACCGACCCAGCGAAGAGGTCAAGGCGCTCATGTCGATGTTCGAAGAGAAGTTCAGAGAGGTCTCCAAGGACGAACGGGTCCACCGCAACAGGGTGAGGGTGCGCGCCATAGGCAAGACCGATCTTCTGCCGGAGAACGTCCGCGACGCCATCGCGGTCGCCGAGGCCGCAACCAAGGAATACTCGGACTACCAACTCAACGTCGCCGTCGGCTACGGGGGCAGGCTCGAGATCGTCGAGGCATGCAGGAAGATAGCGTACAAGGTCAGTCAGGGCTTGCTCGACGCTTCGCAGGTCAGCGAGGACCTGATAAGGTCCCACCTCTACACGGATGGGATTCCCGACCCGGATCTCATAGTCAGGACCTCCGGCGAGGAGAGATTGAGCGGTTTTCTGCTGTGGCAGTCGGCCTATAGTGAGTTGTATTTCTGCGAGTCGTACTGGCCGGAGTTCAGGAAGATAGACTTCCTCAGGGCCATCAGGACCTTCCAGCACAGGGAGAGGCGCTTCGGAGCCTAGCCCCTCACCATGGCAATGGATGCGTACCCGACGACCTCCCTCATGGGCATCACGTCGCCGGATGTGGCGTACTTCAGAAGCTCGCCCCTCTTAGCACCCATCGCGGTGCAGGCCTCGATTGCGGCCATCACCGGCCCATAACCACACATGGAAATGGATTCCTCCTCTACCACCCTGAACAGCCCCTGCGCATCCATCGCGAGGATGCGCTGTATGGCCAAGTCATCGTTCCTGTGGGCGACGTCGGGGGGAACGTAATGGGAAAAATCTGTCGAGGCTATGACGACTACATCCGCGCCCTCGGCTTTAGCTGCTTTCGCAATGTCGCGACCAACCTCGGTTGCCGTCTCAAGGTCCTGGAGCATCATCGAGATCGGAACGAACCTTATCCCCCCGAAGAGGTACTGCAAGAAGGGTATCTGGACCTCGATGGAATGCTCGTAGGCGTGCGCCTCCGTATCCTTGTCGATTATGCTTGAGGTCTTGAGGATGGCCCTCGCCAGCCCATCATCAATGGAAGCGGCTCCCAACGGGGTCTCCCACGTCCCTTCCGGGAAGAGGGAAACGCCCGACCCAACGCCATGATGGTTGGGCCCGAGTATCACGAACGATCCCGGCCTGCGATCCTTGTATATGGCGGAATAGCTCCAAGCCGCAACGGCACCTGAATAGACGTAGCCGGCATGAGGCACCACGGCGCCGACGACCCGGCCCTCACTGCCGGGCTGCTTGGGCGGGGATCCCGGGCCCATCTTGGATTTGAACAAGCCTTCGATCTGGGACCTTAGGGCCTCGCCTCTTCCCTCGTAGAACTGCCCCGCGACCGCCGGACGCCTCGACACCACCCCTACTCCCCCTCGAAGGCTTCCGCGCCATATTGGAATTTCTCGTAGCTGTCGATCTCGCCCCTTGCCATCAGGACCTCCCTTGCAAGGAGCATGTAAACAAGGGAGAGCGCCTTCTTGCCCTTGTTGTTTGTCGGGATGACCAGATCCACGTACGACGTCTCGTTGTCGCTGTCGCAAAGCGCTATCACGGGGATGCCCGCGTCCCTAGCCTCCGAGATGGCCTGGGCGTCGGCCCGCGGATCCGTCGCGATGAGCAGTTTGATCTCCATGAATTCCTTGAGGTTGGGGTTGGTGAGGCTCCCGGGCACGAATCGGCCGGGTTTGGCGCGGACGCCGGTCACCTGTGCGAACATCGTGATCGGTTTCTTGCCATACTGTCTGGCGGAGACGATGAGCACATCCTGCGGCTTGTACTGGGCCACGAACCGGCCCGCAACCCTGATCTTCTCGTCCGTCTTCTGGACATCCATGACGTAGAGGCCGTCCGTCCTGGCTCTGTAGATGTACTCCTCCATGTCCTTGTTCTTCTGCTGGGTGCCTATGTGGACGCCCGAAGCAAGGTATGTGTCCATGGGTACAAGGAGGTTTTCCTGCTGTGGTTGCGCAGCCTGTGCCCGCAGCTGCTGTGACGGCTGGGCTGACTGTTGCTCCTCGGACACGATATCACCAGAAGGATCACGAAGGGGCCGGCCGTTGGGCCTTCACCTTCGCCCCTGTCTTGGACGCCCAAGCTAGGTAAATAAAGGTTTTCTCAACCTAGGCCGATGCGCCGGGCCGAAGGGGCCCCGCAGCACAACAGAACTCGCAACATATAATATCTGGGCTTAAGGAACGTTAGGAGGCAGGCAGGATCATAGCAGGGATGGACAGCAATGCTGCCGGTCGGGCCTTCGAGAGAGGCGGTTGATGGGGTCTGGAAGGACGGCAAGAGATGGGTGTATTCGATCACTTACGATGAAGGGTGCCAAGCCCTCCTAGACTATGCGCTTGGGCTGCACCGCAAGTACCGCATTCCGGGCCATGTCTGCTTGGTGGCGGACCAGATCGGCGTGCCGCGGAATGTCCCCGGGAGCAGCTATGACGGGATGATGATTCTCTCAAAGGAGGAGGTGGCGATGCTTTGCAAGGAAGGTTGGGGGGTTTCGTGTCATGGCAAGACCCATGCGCCGATAACTGACGATAATGCAGAGGAGGAGGTGGTCATGGCTAAGGCCATCCTGGAGCGCAAACTGGACCTTCCCATATCCATCTTCTGCGTCCCAGGGAGCAATGACAGTTACCCGGCGGCCTTGAAGGTGGCAAGGAGGGCGGGGTACAAGGCCGTGATGACCATCTACGACGACATCAACACGCGCGGGACTGACCCCATGCGGCTTTGCCGCGTGCCCATCCACAGCCAGTTCCCGCCACCCTTCTACTCGGCCTTCGATCCCTACAAGCGGATCCACCAAGCGATCGAGAAGCGAGGTTGGGTCATCGACTACTGCCACTGCCCCATGCCCGGAAAGCCGATTCATCCTTGGAAGGACTGCACGTTGGAACAGCTTGAGGAACGTTTCGAGGCCGTGATCCGCCTTGGAGGGGATGAGGTTTGGCTGGCCGAACCCAACGAGGTCGTCGAGCATCTTCTTTCGGGGTGTAAGTACGGACAAGGAGAGGGCTAGGTACGGCGCAGCGGCCTTCGAGGGCCTAGGTGGGAGGCTGCCCAACTCTTTCCCGCGCACGATGGGGCCCAACTGCCTGAAATACCTCAAGGAAGTTGTCGACAGCGGCCTTACCGTCGATATGGTCGGGCGTTTCGAGAAGGCGTTCGCCCGGGAACTGGGCGTCAAACACTGCATTGCGACCCCCGGTTGCACGCCGGCTCTGGCGTGCTTGGCCGCTGCGCTGGAACTAGACCCGGGCGACGAAATCATCGTGAGCCCGGTGACGGACTACGGTACGATCCAGGGCATCGTGCGTGAGAACTACATCCCGGTATTTCCGGACACCGCTCCGGACAGCCTCAACGTGAGCGCCGAGACGATCGAGCCCTGCATCACAGATCGCACCAAGGCGATCCTCGTCGTCCACAAGACCGGGATCATCTGCGACATGGACCCAATAAACGCCCTTGCCAAACGTAACGACCTTGCCGTGTACGAGGATGCCTGCCAGGCCCTCTTCGGGGAATACAAAGGACGGCTTGCCGGCACGCTCTCTAGGGCGGGAGCGTTCTCGTTTGACGCAGAGAAGACGATGGGCTCCGATGTGGGGGGCTGCATAGTCACGAACGACGACGAGCTTGCGGAAAGAATTCGGTTCATGGGACAGAGCCGCGGGGCCGTGATGGAACCGCACTTCGGCCGCAAGCACGTCCGACCCGGGTATGCCTACCGGATGACGCAATGCACCGCGGCGATCTGTCTAGCCCAGCTTGAGGTCATCAGGGACCAGGTCGCCCATCGAGATAAGATGGCCAGGATGCTCACGGATCTTATCGGAGAGATCCCTGGGATAACGCCGCTTCGGATCCCTGACTACCTCAACGTCTATTCCTGCTGGATGTTCGGGTTCAGCATCGATCCTGGGCAGTTCACCTGCAGCGCCGAGGAGTTCGCACAACAGCTGTCGGATGCCGGCATCCCCGGAGCCGGCCAGGGCAAATACTACCTGATGCCAGCAGCCTGCACATTTCTCGATGACTACGCCCGCAGAAAGGTCTACCCTTATTCAGTCCCGCCGGCGAGCCACACCTACCGCTACAGCGCTGACTCCTGTCCCAGAGCCAGGGACTTCTTGGAAAACTTCATACGGTGGTCGACTTTCTGCGAGAAGTACCGGGCCGAGCACTGCAGGCTTGCTGCCGAGATCGTCCGCTCCGTCGCGGAGCGGAACAGGAAGCGGTAGAATGCTGGGGCTCAGGACTCGCTACTACCGCACGATCCCGATCACGCGGCCAGGATACGCCTATGAGGATGTCGAACTTGAGGAGCCCAAGACCGCATTGGTGGTCATGCATTGCTGGAACATCGGGTGCGAGGACGGACCTAGGATCGATCCCAACTTCTGGGTCGGCATGGGCTTCCCGATCGTTCACAGGGAGGCCTCGCGCATAATGCGAAAGAAGATTCGCCCGATGATGGATGCGGCAAGGCGCACCGGGGTGCTTGTGTGCCATGTCGAATCGGATGTGATACGGCGCAACCGAGCTATGGTGAAACCTGACGATCAGCCAGATTCCGACCCCGCCGAGCCGCGCGGTTGGCGGGAGGCAATAGCCTGGCGGTCCCATGGGGAGCGCTACGCGACGCGGTCGCCGCTTTCCCGGATGGATAGGGCGAAGATCGTGGCTCCCATGCCCGGAGAGCCTCTCGTCTTTGAAACCGACGAGCTGGACGCGGAGCTTTCCAAGCGGGGAGTCCAGAACCTCGTCTACTGCGGGTTCGCGACGGATATGTGCATCCTGCGCGCGCCAGGGGGAATCGAGGAGATGGCGCCTCGGGACTATCATCTATACCTCGTCCGGGACGCCACGGTGGGGGTTGAGTGCCCGGACACCTTCCAGGAGAGGCTTGCGACCCGGTGGGCGATCCGGTACTTCGAAACTCACTTTGGCGACACCATAACCACGCGCGACTTCATCTCCGCATGCCGTCAATCGGAAGCCCGAATCCGGCAATCCATCCGCACCGAGGCTCGCCATCCGCTGCCTTGATACGCCACCCCGAGGCAGCCAATCTTCGTGACCCAAAAGACAATATTTATGCCGTAGACGTCAGGAGTGAGACGGGGACATGGCACTATACGGCGAAGCGTCCAAAGAGGAACAGAGGTCATACTACCAGTCGGAGTGGTCGATCCATGACCTGCCCGCCTTCGTCACCGACGGCATAAGCTCCAGGGAGTTCGCCTTCGACCACGATGGTAGTGGCCCCAATGACCGGTACAATGTGATCCGCAGCCCCGACGATCTCGCGAAATACCTGCTGGTTCGAGCACCTTATTCGGCCTACTGCAGCGTGGCTTTCTACAGACACCCCGAGAGGAGGGAAGGGATGTTCAGAACCGAACTGGCCTTCGACATCGACGCGAAGGACCTGCCCGTCCGGTCCTGCCAATGCTCGCCCGGCAACGTTTGCGAGGTGTGCTTGAATGATGCCAAGCAACTGGCCCTGGACTACATCGACGCCCTGAGGGGAGATCTTGCCCTGCGGGAGATCTATCTGGTCTACTCGGGCCGTGGGTACCACATCAGAGCCTTGGACCCCAGCATAAGCGTGATAGGTTCGTCCGGGCGCAGAAAGATCTTGGACTACGTGTCCGGCGGAAGGGTTCCCGGGGACCTCTTCATGGAAGGAGGCTACAGCGCTCTGTTCAGGAGGCGGATTTCGTGGATCCTGAGAAGGGCCAGGAAAGAGAACTTGAGCCCCCTTCCCAGCACGGTTTCCAACCGTGCAATCAAGGAAAAGGAGCAGATACTGAACGCCTTGTCCGCGAGGGACAGGATCGCGCTGAACAACCTATTGGGCGAGAAGAGGTTGGGCGCGCTCCTCGGCTTCCTCTCCACCCTGGCCGCGTCCCTGACCGACGCCAAGGTAACCATGGACGAGAAGAGAATCATAAGGCTGCCGAGCAGCCTTCACTCGAAGGTCAGCATGAAGTGCATGTTGGTCAAAGACCCTAACGATTTCGAGCCCATGCGGGACGCGGTGCCGGAGTTCGTGCATCGCCGAAAGGGGACTCTTGATGGCCGAGACTAAGCAGCTTTCCCTGGCGGAAACACCGGGGCCGCCTGGACCGAACGTCTTCACGGACCTGCACCCGAAGATAAACGATGCCCTGCGGCGCAGGGGCTTCACGAAGCCCACGTCGATACAGCAGGAGGCGATCCCTGCAGTCAGGCGCGGCGGTCACGTCCTCGTCATCGGCCCCACGGGGGAGGGAAAGACTGAGGCGGCCATCCTGCCGATCCTAGATAGGATGATCCGGGACGGCAGGTCCAAGGGGATAAGCGTTCTCTACGTAGCCCCGCTCCGCGCGCTGAACAGGGACCTCCTCGACAGGCTCGAGTGGTGGGGCCAAGACCTAGGCTTCAAGGTCCAGGTAAGGCACGGAGACACCCCTGCCAAGGAACGGAGGCGGCAGGCCGTCAGGCCGCCGGATATCCTGATCACCACGCCCGAGACCCTCCAGGCAATACTTCCAGGATCGACGATGAGGAGGCATCTGAGCGGAGTCAGGTTCGTCGTGGTCGACGAGATTCACGAGCTTGCCGAGGACAAGCGAGGCGTACAGCTCGCGGTCGGACTGGAAAGGCTTGTGGAACTCGCAGGGGAGTTCCAGAGGATCGGGCTCTCCGCGACGGTCGGGTCGCCGGAGCTGGTGGCGCGCTTTCTCGGCGGAAACCGAAAGGTAGAGATTTGCAGGACGGCCTTCTTCAGGGACGTTTCCTTGACTGTCGAGTTCCCCCGGCCCAAGGCCGGGGACGAGAAGATATCCAAGAAGATAATGGTCTCCAGGAAGAGCGCTGCAAGGCTCAGGCGTGTGAGGGAACTCGTCGATGCCCACAGGTCGACCCTCGTCTTCGTCAACACGCGGGACATGGCCGAGGTGCTCTCATCCAGATTCAACCTTTGGGACAGAGGGGCAGCCGTTGATGTCCACCACAGCTCCCTTTCCTCCACGGTCAGGATCGAGGCCGAGAGGAAGTTCAAGTCCGAAGAGATCAAGGGCATCATATGTACCTCATCCATGGAGCTTGGCATCGACGTGGGGAGCGTGGACCTGGTCGTTCAGTATATGTCGCCGCGCCAAGTCTGCCGCCTTATCCAAAGAGTCGGAAGGTCAGGACACAGGACCGGACAGACCTCAAAGGGCGTGATCGTGACGGTCGATCCCGACGACGTCTTGGAGTCCATGGTCATCGCTAGGAGAGCCGCAAGTGAAGAGATAGAACGGACGCTGATGCCCGAGCGATCGCTCGACGTGCTGGCCCATCAGATCGTGGGAATGTGCCTTGAGGAGCCCCTGGTTCCAGCGTCCAAGATACTTTCGGTCGTCCGGAGGGCCCATCCCTACAGGGATCTCAGCCCCGAGGATCTCATGCGGGTCGTCAGGCAGCTGGAGAGCCAGGATATGGTGTGGATGGATCAGAGCACTCTGAGGCGCAAGCGTGCAGCATGGCAGTACTACTTCGAGAACCTTAGCACAATACCCGACGTCAAGAAGTTCAGGATCGTCAACATCGTCAACAATCAGACCATAGGCACATTGGACGAGGAGTTCGTCGCAACCAGGGCCGAACGTGGCACGGTTTTCATCACCAAGGGCGAGGCATGGTCGATCCTGGACATAGAGGAGAACAAGGTCCTCGTGTCACCGGTGGTGAACCCGGTAGGCGCGATTCCCGGTTGGATAGGGGAGATGATACCCGTGCCATACGAGGTCGCGCAAGAGGTGGGCAGGCTCCGGGCATTACTCTGCGACGGGTTTGACGAGGAGAGAATTCTCTCCGACTACCACATAGGCAAAGCAGAGCTCTCCCTGATCAGGCAGTACGTGAGGTCCCAGTTGAGGAGCAGCGTCGTCGCCACCGACACGAACCTGGTTCTGGAGGCGTACCAAGACAAGGTCATCTTCCACGGGTGCTTCGGCACGAAGGCGAACGAGACGATTGCCAGGATCGTGGCAGCGCTTCTGACTGCGAGGTTCGGCGCGGCGGTGGGAGTGAAGGTTGACCCCTACAGGATAGTGTTCACTTTCCCGGATGGATCCGGTAAGCCCGAGCTCGTGCTCCAGACCATAATGGACCTGGATCCCGAACACATAGTGCCTGTGCTGCGGATCGTGATGAAACGAACCTCCCTGTTCAAGTGGCGCCTGGTTCAAGTCGCGAAGAGGTTCGGTGCGATGCGTAGGGACGTCGACTATAGCTCCATAAGCCTGGATAGGCTAGCTTTGGTCTACGAGGACACGCCGCTCTTCGACGAAGCCTTCAACGAGATCATGTTGGAGAAGCTTGACCCAGCCACGGTCGCTTCGATCTTCGAGGACATTAGGGCCGGCCGCATAAAGGTAGAGATCGTGCGCAGCAACGAGGTCTCCCCCTTCGCCTCCCCAGCTCTCCTACAAGACGGCTTCTCGGACATAATCTCGGCCGAGAGTCCGGTGATGGAGATCATGTCGATCCTCAGGAATAGGCTCATGGCCAAGAGGATGAAGCTGGTCTGCATGAACTGCCTTGCCTCGAGAAAGCTTAGGGTTGAGGAGGCGGACGACCGTCCCCGTTGCCTGTCGTGCGGCTCAAGGGTCCTTGCGGCTCTTCGGGCGGGCGACGTGCAGACGGAGGAAGCCCTTCGCCGCAGAAGCCAGGGCGGCAGGCTCAGCCGGGCTCAGAAGGAGCTTGCGGATAGGGCAAGGCTCAGCGCCGACCTCGTCTCGGAGTATGGAAAGTGGGCGATGATGACCATGGCGGCGAGGGGCATCGGACCCCAGACCGCGGCTCGAGTCCTGTCCAAGCTCCACCGCAGCGAGGAGGATCTCCTTAGGGACATATTCTCCCAGGAGAAGTTGTACGTCAGGACAAGAAGGTTCTGGGACTGAGTCACATGAGGTTGAGTTCCCTGAGCAGCATGAGGTCCTGGAGCTCAACCTTCTGGCCGGCCCTCAGCTTCTCCAACGCCTCCTCCGCCCTCTTCCTCAGTTTCTTCTCCGAGGCCAGAGACCTTCTCTCTTCCTTCTTGCGATCCAGGTCTCGCTCCTTCTCGGTCAGTTTGGCGATCTCCTGCCTGATCGCCATTAGCTCAGCGTGCTTCTGATCGGCTTGCTGGATCAACTCCATCATTTTCCGATGATTGGCATCCGCCTCCTCTCTTCGAGGCCTTGCCTGTTCGAGGAACTCCATCATCCTCCGGTGGTGAAGCTGGGACTCGTGTGAGAGCGAGATTATCTTGGAGTGAAGCTTGTTGGAACTAATCCGCAATGCCTCTGCCTCAACCCTCTTGTCGCCCACTTCCCTGAGCCTCTCCCGCAACGCGTGGGCCTCCTGAAGCTCCTTTCTCAGCCTCTGGGCCTTCTCGACGAGCTTCCTTTCGGCCTGGACGCTGAGCACCCGCGTCTGAATCTCCCACTCTATGCGGTCAATCTTCTCCTTTATCTCCTCCTCGGAGGGAAGCCTCGGCATCTTTCTAATGTCAATGCCCATCTCTCTCATCTTCGCCCGAGCGAGCCTTGCCGCGTTGGTGACCTCGTCCCTCCTCTTCTTGTGGGCCCTTATCTGGGCGTTGATTCTGTCACGCTGCGCCCGGCACTCGTCCGCCTTCATCAACAGCTCCCTGACCTGGCTATTGAGCTCGTCCCTTCTCTCGCGGAACCTGCGGGCCTTTTCGTTCAGTTCGTCCCTTTCCATCTGGATCTGTCTGGCCGTTTCGTAAAGTGCGTCGATCTTGGCCTCAAGATCCTTGGCGCTGAGAGGCATCCTGCGCCACTGAGGCCCGCGGATATTTATTGTTTTTCGACCAGTGTTTCCGGCCTCCCGTAGGTCTCACCGTGGGCACTTCTGAGGTCTACGAAAAACATATTATAACGGTCCTGGGTCGCAGTCGCCTCGTTCGGGGAAGGCTCCATGTACATGGTGTTGGGGTGTAACGACGTCACCCTCAGGATAGCGGAGTTCATCAAGAAGACGCTGAAAGAAGACGTCACCATCGTCCATGATGACGAGGAAAAGGCTAGGGAACTCCGCGAAGCGGGCTACGGGGTCGTGGTGGGGAAGCCCAGGAACTTGACGACCCTGGCCCGCGCGAGGCTTAAGGATGAAGCGGACGTCGTCGTGGTGATGGGGGAGTCATCCAGGGATACTAGGGAGATATGTGAGACCATCAAACGTGAGTATCCCGACAAGTTCGTGGTAGCGATCGGCGAGAAGGGCATAGACGTGCCAGCGCTAAAGCGCCTGATGGTCGACAGGGTGTATGCACAGACTGAGGCCGCCGCCGACTTCGTCAACGAGGAGTTGGCGAAGATGCGACCCCTGAACAAGCTCACCAGGCTCAGATCCATCATGAGATCCGGCGACGGACGGCTGGCGATCCTGATTCACGACAATCCAGACCCCGATGCTGTGGCCAGCGCTTCGGCGCTCGCAGAACTCGCCAAGAAGGAGGGCGTCGAAACCGAGATCATGTACGCCGGGGAGATAGGCCGGGACGAGAACAGGGCGCTAGTCAACCTTCTAGGGACGAAGCTGACCCGCGTCGACGTGATAACGAAGCACATACTCAGGACCTACAAGAGCATCGCCCTTGTCGATGTCTCAAACCTGAGCTACGTGAGCGCCTTAACCGCCGACAGGACGCCGCAGATAATCATCGACCACCACCTGCACGACAGGACCTTGAACGCGGATTTCCTCGACATCAGGACGTCAACTGGGTCCACCTCCGCCATAATGACCCAGTACTTGGAGCTTGCGGGAATAACCCCGGACAAGAAGCTGGCATCTGCCCTCCTCTACGGCATCATGACAGACACCGCGGAGTTCACTCGCGGGATGAGCCCGGACGACATCATGGCGGTGAATCACCTGGTGCCCCTTTCCGATCAGGATCTCTTGGAGAAAGTCAAATCGCCAAGCGTGTCCATGGATACGGCCGATGCGCTGGCGGTGGCGATCCAGAACAGGGATTTCGTGCGGGATGTTGTGATCTCCACCGCGGGGGTGATCAAGAACCGGGACGCGATCCCTCAAGCCTGCGAGTACCTGCTGAAGCTGGAGGGCGTCTCGACCGCGTTCGTGTTCGCGATCGTCAACGAGAACATCGTGGTAAACGCTAGAACGAAGGACGTCAGAATGAACGTGGCAGATGTGATGAAGCGGGGCTTCGGCGACCTCGGATCAACGGGCGGCCATCCCACTTCGGCTGGCGCGACCGTGCCCCTGGGAGTTTTCAGCGGCACGCAGGACTCTCAGATGCTCATCTCGATGGTAAAGGAAAGCGTAACCAGAAGGCTCCTCCAAGCGATGAGGGTGGAGAAGTGACCGTTGCCTTCTCCTAGGTCTTAGTCGCCTTCACTATGACGACGTCCCCCACGGCCATGACCCTATCGAAGGGAATGCCGGTCCGCCCTTTGAGCAGGATGGCGGAGACGCGCCCCTCACGGGCCTCGATCATGACGTTCTCTATTCTCCCTATATGGTTCCCGGAACTGCTGAAGACCTCCTTATCGTAGAGGCTTGAAACCCGTATGGTCACTTTCTCACCTCGCGTCGCGGTCGGCTTCGGCGAGCCCCACTTCGGCAAAGCGCGAATGACTCCCTTCGGACGGTTTCACGGCATCCTACGGTTATCGAGCTTTGCGGGGCTCTTCGGAAAGCATATTTGAGCGCTTTTGGATAAAAGTCTTTCTGAGACGCCTCTGGCCTCGGAATCTATGCGGGTTTCTGCCATGAGAACATCAACGGGGTCATTGCTGCCGAGCGGCTGGGAGACTGCCCAGATCCTTCTTTCAGCTGCCGTCCTAGGCCTGGCCTTCACAATCTATGCCGGCCGGTTCGATCCCGCCAGGTTTTGCTGGGCCATCCTCACGGTCGGCGTCGGTTTCATCGGGCACGAGCTCGCACACAAGTACATGGCCATGAGATTCGGCTACTGGGCGGCCTACCAGATATGGCCGATTGGCCTCGTCTTGGCGCTTGTGAGCGCTCTCGTGGGGTTCATCTTCGCGGCCCTAGGAGCCGTCAGGATATACGGCATCGGAATCTCTAGGGAAGAGGAGGGAGTGATCTCCCTTTCGGGATCGGCCTTCAACATGGCACTTGCGGTGGCCTTCATGGCCCTATCCGCAGTAATTCCCGCCGCCCCGTTTCTCAGGGAGGGGGCCTACCTTAATTCGCTGATCGCGGTCTGGAACTGCCTTCCTTTCATGATCCTCGACGGACAGAAGATATTCCAATGGGACAAGCGTGTCTGGGCCCTTGCATTCGGCACGAGCATAGTCCTGCTGGCCATCAACTACTGAGTGCGAGGCGGACTGGTCAAAAAGCGAAGCTAAGTTTACGGTACTGGGAACTTTGAACTGCCTCCTAGCGTGGGCAGTTAGTGCTAAGTCTCACCATTTGGCGTGATTCCAGCGGACAAGAGCTTCAGGTCGGAGCCGAGCAGAAGAGCTCTGTGGCAAGCGTGGATAGCTATCTGGGTTTTCGCCATTCTAGAAGTCAAGAGGCCGGTCCGACTTGGCGCAGGCCATCTCTACTAGCTTGATTGCCTTCCCTTTGGTCCAACTCGACTCGCCTTCCTACTATCGAGAATCCGATCCAATGAGGAGGATCTCGAATGCCTTCATCAACCATCGAGGCTCGCCCCACCTGCTCGGTCAGGCGCTACGGATCGAGCGCAGCCTCGTAGGTGTGTCTGCGCTTCGCGCTGCCTTGTGGAGACACAAGGGTTACAAGTTTGTGGTAGCCAAGACCCCAGGATGCGTCTACGTCTGTACCAAGAAGTGGGCAAGGCAGAGAGGGCATGAAGGCAGCATGGAGCCCCCAGGAGAAGTGGAGGGGATGGGACTTGAACC
>Ga0209102_1000073_pt1 | contig 64328 bp, 39 predicted proteins | sample ConPoolayeHmetaG_FD_185483 | JGI IMG/M metagenome (GOLD analysis project Ga0209102, IMG submission 185483) | Hot spring microbial mat communities from California, USA to study Microbial Dark Matter (Phase II) - Cone Pool mat layer H metaG... ... | reverse complement strand
GAGCCTAAATTTTATCTTTACTTGTTCCTTTTGTTTAGCTTAAAATTCTGGCGCTGTTTCCCCAATGCGGTCAAGTTCTAAGATTGTTTAAAAAATTTTTTAGGACTATCTGTCCCAAAGGAGGTGTCATATGTTTCATGGCTTCATTTTACGCTGGATAGGCCGTCGAGGCTTGGTTTTCCTCCTAATTTCACTTATCCTGATGACGGCGACTTCAGCAGCGGCTTCCAAAGTGCCAATCAAGTTCGATACTTACCATGGCTATACAGGAACGGTGGATTATTTAAAGGCCGTAGCCCGGGCCTATCCTAATCTAACGGAGCTTATGGAAATTGGCCGCAGCACCCTCGGTAAACCGATTTATGTTCTGGTTATTACTGACCAGAAAACGGGTGTCGCCCTGGATACTCTCATTCCTTTGCGTCACAGCCGGAATGAAGTCAAAAATGTACCACCCATGAAGCGTCATCAAGGAAAACCTGGCCAGTGGATATGCGGCGCCACGCACGGCAATGAATTCACGGGAACTGAAGTCTGTCTTTATATTATTGATAAGCTTTTGAGCGGCTATGATACAGACCCGGAAATCCGCCGGCTGGTCACGGAAAAGGTTTTTTATATTTGCCCAGTCGTTAATCCCGACGGTGTTTATAACAGCGTTGAAGCCGGTCTCTCCCAGAGAGGAAACCTTCTTCTCCGAGATGATGACGGTGATGGCCGAATAAACGAAGACGGCCCGGATGACCTGAATAAAGATGGGTTCATCACTCAATTCCGTTATCCGGACCCAAAAGGAGAATATGTTATCGATGATGTCGACCCACGGTTAATGATTCGGCTCCAACCAGGAGAAACAACCTCCAAGCCGCGTTATTCGGTCATTGCAGAGGATATTGATAACGATAAGGACGGAAAAAGAAGCGAAGACCCTGTTAGCGGTTTTGACCTGAACCGCAATTTCCCGGAAGGCTGGTTCCGCAGCGACGGTTTTCCCGGGGGTCAGGGAGATTATCCCACCTCCGCGCCTGAAGTCCAGGCCCTGGCGGAATTTTTTACCAATTTCCGCAACATTCTTATGGCTCAGTTTTTCCATACCTCAGGCGGTTTTACTTATCGGCCGATGGGCTCCTCTCCTGACACTGCGGTTCATCCCAAGGATGCGGCTGTCTATGACTTCATCCTGGGGAAAAAATACTTAGAGCTAATCGGCGAGCCCGTGCCAGAAGCCTGGCAGAACCCCGAAGAAATGGAGAAGTTTAAGGCGGCGCTCAGAGGGAAGACGAGAAATCGCTATGCCCTTGACCGGGGCTACGAATTTCCCCGCGGCTGGCGCGTTTCTTATAACGAGGCTGAAGACCGTCCCTATGGCTATGGCCTCCAGGCTGATTGGGTTTATATGCAGTATGGCGCTTTCAGTGTCACCACCGAGCTCTGGAATCCAGTAAAAGATATCCCCAACTTTCCCCAACTTAAAGAAGACGCTTCCCGTCTTGAAATTCAGAGAGCTCTGTTGCGTTATCAAGATGAAAAATACGGCGGCAAATTTTTCTTACCCTGGAAAAAATTCCGTCATCCCGAATTAGGCGAGGGAGAAATCGGCGGCTGGATTCCCCTTTATTCAGGAAGCAATGCCTACCCAGGCGAACCTCTCCTCAATGTCGCCGAGAAACACTGGCAGTTTGAACTTTTCCGAGCCCAATTATTGCCCGAGGTAGTGATCACCGAGGTCAAAACTAAGCCCCTTTATCAAGCAGAAAACCCGCCTTCGGCTATTGCCGAATTAACCGGAAACGTAGCGCTGGTTAAGAAAGGCCAGCCAAAGGGAAAATACACGGTTCTTGAGATTAAGGCGATTATCGAAAATAAGGGCGGCCTTCCGACCCACATTGCTCGCGGGGCCAGCCTGGCTCTTAATCGAGAAGACGTAGTCTGGCTTCTGGGAGACCGCAATAAAATTAAATTTCTTCTGGGAACACCCTGGCAGCGGATAGGGGTGTTAGAGGGTCAGTTGAAAATTCCCGTTGTCTCGCCGCGCGAAGAAACCGCGCCGCGAAGCGCTCAGCGGCCCCAGGCTCCCGGAGGACCGTCTGGATTTCCCGGTTTCCCGGGCCAGCGGCCTGGCCAACCGGTTACGGAAGCAGAAACAGTTAAACCTCTTTCCCCATCAGCTCGCGAAGTGACCTGGGTAATCGCCATCGAAGGACAGAGCCCGCTGAAAATTGTGGTGAGCTCCCAAAAAGGTGGGACAAAAGTCAAAGAGGTTAGCTTTGAGTGAGGAGGGAATTATGTTTAAGAAAAAAGCAACAGCTTTTGGAATATCGGCTCTTAAGTGGCTGATCCTTTCTTTCCTGGCCACCGCTCTTTTCCTCCCCCTTACCGGCCAGAAAAAACTCCAAACCAGTCCCGGAGGTTATCACGGCGAGCTTGATTTTCCTGTTAGCTGGAAACGATATTACAGCTATGCTGAGTGGACTAAAATTATGCATGACCTGGCTCGTCAATATGCCCCCCTGGCGAGTATCGAGAGTCTCGGTAAGAGCCGGATGGGCCGCGACCAGTTCCTCCTGACCATTACTAATAAATCGACGGGAAACCCTGAAAATAAGCCGGCCATGTGGGTGGACGGAGCGATTCATGGCAACGAAGTTAACGGGATCACCTGCTCCCTTTACTTAGCCTGGTATCTCTTAACCCGTTATGATTATGACCCTTATGTCCACGAATTAGTTAACCGCTATACTTTTTATATTCTTCCGGGATTCAATGTGGATGCTAATGAATCTTATGTCACTTGGCCCAACACCGCTAACAATCCCCGGGAGCCCTACCGGCCAGAAGATGACGACGGCGACGGCCTTTACGACGAAGACCAGACTGAAGATGTCGACGCTGACGGTGAGTTATCAATGATGTATGTAGAAGATTCCAAGGGAGATTTCAAGCTTTCCCCTGACGGGAGACGCTTTGTCCGCGTCAGCGAACCCAACGACCCGGCTCGCCGCTTCCGGCTGCTTGGTCCGGAGGGGTTTGATAACGACGGAGATGGCCGGATTAACGAGGACGATATCGGCGGCCCTGACCCGAACCGCAATTTTCCCGCTGACTGGAATCTGCAACAAGGAAATCCCTACCCTCTCTCCGAACCTGAAACCCGTAATGTTTATGAATTCTGGCTTCGCCATCCCAACATTTTCGCCAGCTTCCATTACCACAACACTGGTCGTTTGATCATGTTTACTACTCCACCGCGAATTCAACCCACACTGACTCCAGAACAGCGACAGCAAAGGCAGCAACAATTCCAGCAACGTCTGACAGAGCTCCGCCAGACGAACAAATACGCCCAGCTCTTTGATATTGAGGTGCCGCGAGAATATGAAGAAGACATGAGAGTGCAAACGGAAATAGTCACCATGGGCGCCCGCATCCTGAAAAACTACCGACCAACTCCTTCTGGTCGTGTCGGCCAGGCTCAAGCTGCTTCCTACGAGATGTTCGGCCGCTACGCCTATTTGATTGAACTTTGGGGAACCCCCGACTTTGAGGCAGACGAAAACGGCGATGGCCGAGTCTCAGATGAGGAATTCTTGAAATGGATTGATATCGAGCTTACGGGAGAAGGGTGGATAACACCTCATAAAGTGCGGCATCCCGATTATGGCGAAATTTGGATAGGGGGCACCGCCAAAAAACATATTACCCGGACACCGCCAGCTCGCTACATGGAAGAGGAAGCTCTTCGTCAAACCCATTTTGTCCTTTATTGTGTTAGCCAATTTCCCAAGGTGGAAATCGGCGAAATAAAAATTACTCCCGCGACGGCTGACCTTTTCTGGATTGACGTCACCGTCAAGAACGACCGCGCCTACCCGACGGCTTCGGACCGAGCCGTCCAACTCAGGCAGGCTGTCAGGGATAAGCTGATATTCAATTCTTCGCCGAATATCTCCCTACTTGAGCTTCCTCCGACTCAATCAGCTCTGGACTTAACCAACCGTGCTTCCTTAGCTCCTGTGGCCAAGGGAAGGGAAGTTGAATTCCGCCTCAAAGGCCATGATTCGCAGGTTTATCGGTATTTGGTCAAGCTTAATGGTGAAGAAGGGTGGGTTGAATTTACGGTCAGCTCGAAGCACGGCGGCCGAGACTCGAGGCGCATAGGGATAAAAGTAGTTAGCTGAGCTATCTCCCGCCGTCGCCAAAGCGAGGATTGACGACATTACTAAAAATCGAACCAAAGGTATAGTTAAGGTTAACCGAAAGTGAATATTCATAACTCGTTTCCAACTGGGTCCGGCGCAAGAGAACTTCTTCGAGGGTGGCTTCCCCCCGGCGCAAAGAAAGCTGGTCGCGGATTCGCTCGTAGCGGCCGTTTAGACTCACGGCCAATCCCCTAAAGACACGGAAATATAAGCGAGTGGAAAGTTCAAGACGATTCTTCCTGAAATCATGAAAATAATGAGACCCAAGAATGCCCGCTTCCCATGAGCCCCAAGGTTCTTTGAGCTCCAGCGTCGCCGAGAGTGCTTCTCCCCAGAGCCTTTCCGCCGTTTTTAGATAAATGGTTTCTTCGCGGTAGGTAACAGCATTGAACCCAACTCGATACATGAACCGGAGCTCTCTTCGAGTGGATTCAGAATAAGGAAAAACATTGAACTCCACAGCGGGCGCGGGGCTAAAACTAAACTTGATATTATTATAAATAGAGGAAGCCATATGGAGATACCCACCTAGTGACCAGTGCTCATTCAAGCTTTTAACCACTAAGGCGGTAAAACTTTCTGACTCCGTCGTGCTGAGGATGGTTTTGTCAGAATAAATATATTTGCGCTCATCAAAATTAGCGTTGAATCCCAGGCGTATTTTGATTTCAGGGGTAACCCGATTTGCCGAAAGGTTGGCGCTAAGCGAGCTTGTCTTTCTTCTGGATTCGCCCTCAAACCGGCCTCCAAAGCTCAGGCCAAAAACCCAAAAATTCCAGGGGTCAGAAACATCGGTTGGGGCCAGAGCTTGACGGAGAGAAATGGAACAGTATTCAGCCAAAGGCGTTTGGGCTAAATAAGGCATTAACCCCATTTTAATCGTCCTGGTATAGCCATTCCTGACCTCGTCCTCGGTGTCCGTTTTCTTAGAAGTAAAGGTCAAGACATTGCTATTCTTGGTGTAGGCTCCCTGACCGATAAAAGTAATCGTATATTCGGTCCCGCCACCGCCTGTGGATTGAGTCGTTATCAGGACATGAACATCAGCTTCTTTCCTCTCGCGAACAAAGTTAACAAAGGGAATTTCAGTTTTAATATAATTTAGGTCACAACGGTGACAGTCGATAAAAACGCGTGGGGCTTTATTCCGCAAATCTGTAGATTCCGCCGCTTTCTCTTGCTCCTCCATCCCCGCCCGGAGATAAGTCCAGGAAAAGAACAGAAGGAAGATAACAGATAAAATCCCGAAGAACGCCGCGGAAAGCTTGCGGATAATTGGTTTTTGGCTGGTTTGGCTCATGATATTATCCTTGCTTGAGGTGAGCAACGATTTTAAAAAAAGACATTATTTATCCTTTCATGGCTAAGCGAGCAATTATTTTAATTACAAATAGACGCTGATATTAGCCTATTTTAGAGACTCTTGTCAAAACTATCTCGCTTTGAGAAACCAGAAAAAATTTGCGGGGCCAAATTGGCTGGCTTAGAATTACCCTCCTCCCCCTTCTCATATGGGAGATTTCAAAGCGGCATCCTGGCCAACATCCCTCCCCGCCAGAGGGATTATGGCTACTTACTCAAAAAAATGGCTATTCCTACTTCCTAACTGACCGAAGCCAAGGCAATGAGAGCCCGTAGGAGCTTGAATCCCTCCAAATAATCCTTAGTCTGGAATTGAAGTGTCCGGGGCTCAACCCGCTTCACCTGCGGAATAAGAGCTCCTAATTCCGCTTGATTACTGTTGTGAAGGTTAAGCTCGAAAACATAAGGGGCAGAAGGAAGAAAAGGCTGAAGGCTATTTATTTTGGCTACAGCTTCCTTAGCGGTCTCAGCCAACCTCTTCAAGGCCAGTTCGCGGGGCAAATGTTTGGCCGCAAAACGTCCCGTGGCCTCCTTAACCGCTACGGTCACTATGTTTTCACCCAAGATAGCCCGAGCTTGACGACAGGTTTCCGCATCGCCGCTGAGCATTATTACCGGCACCCGAAAATACCCAGCGATAGCCGCATTAATCCCTAACTCAGGCATCTCCTGCCCGTTAATCTTGATAGAATAGACAGAAGCGCCAGAAATAGTGTGGTCAAGAATCGAGGAGAGCGAACCGGCTCGAGCATGATAACCAATAAAGATAACTCCCTTAAACGACCCATCAATTCCTTCCATCATCGACAGGGGTTTGGGTGAACCGGAAAGTAAAGCCGCCCTGGGGTCAAGCTCGTGGGCCAGGATGTTTCTCATGCTGCCGTGGGAATCATTGACTAGGACTTCCTTAACCCCGGCCTCAAAAAGGCCGCGGAGGACAGCGTTAACATCCTCGACCATCCATTTGCGAGCCGCGCTGTATTCGGGAGAATCAGCTGAGACCTGGTTTCCATGAACTACTCCCCAGATTCCCTCCATGTCCACTGAGATATAAATTTTTGGGGGTGGGGTTTGGCCAAGACCAAATGACCAAAAAATTAACCAGAAGCCCGATAAGGTCAAGACAAAAATTCTTCTCATTTTAGCCTCCTTAAAAAGAAATAATATTTCTCCCCATTTCTAAAGGAGTCGGAAACAGCTGTCAAGACAATCCGGATAACCAAAAAATGCTTCTCCCATCTGCTTGGCTGGTTAATAATAACTTTCATCCTAAGTGGTTCTCTTCCGTCTTGGGTGAGATAGGCAATGACGCGTCAGGGGTGGCCTCGCTTATATAAAACTGGCAGGGGGACGCCTCAAAAGCTGGGTGGTTTACTTGACGAAACTACCAAGCTTGGCATTCTGATTAAGCTCGCGCAGTTTTCGCAAGGCCTTTGCCTCGATCTGGCGAATTCGCTCTCGGGTTAGCTTAAAGTGTTGACCGACTTCTTCTAAAGTATATTCTCGACCGCCCTCGAGACCAAAGCGCATTCGTAAAACCTCTGCTTCCCTTTCGGTTAGAGTATTTAGGGCTTCAAGAATTTGCTCTTTCAGACTGCTCTGAATAACGGCCTCGGCCGGCGAAGGAATATTTTTGTCCTGGATAAAATCACGAAGGAAACTTTCTTCGTCGTCGTTGATGGGTACATCTAAGGAGACTGATTCCTGGGTGAGGCGAATTATTTCCCTCACTTTTTCCACCGGTTTCCTCATCTTGCGCGCTAATTCCTCGATAGTTGGCTCTCTACCTTTCTCCCGCTGAATTTCTTGGGCCATCTTCCTCATTTTGCCCAGAATTTCCGCCATATGAACTGGGATCCGAATCGTCCTCCCCTGGTCAGCAATGGCTCGGGTAATGGCTTGCTTAATCCACCAGGTAGCATAAGTCGAGAATTTGTGGCCCCGACGATAATCAAATTTTTCAGCCGCTCTCATCAGGCCAATATTCCCCTCCTGGATCAAGTCAAGAAACTTTACGCCATGATTAGTGTATTTCTTGGCAATTGAAACCACCAGCCGGAGGTTAGCTTCGATAAGGGCGCCACGAGCCTGGTCGCGGATTTTTCGGCCCTGATTTATTTGCCTTAGAATAGCCTTAGCTTCGGTCAAAGAAACACCTAAGGTTTTTTTCATCTCCCGCGATAGCTGGCGGGTTTCCTTTATCTTGGTTTCTAAACCAGCTCTTCTCTCGGCGGAGAGCCGTTTGGAAACCTCCTTTGACCATTCCTCTAAGTCAGCCGCTAGCTCGACCATCTGCTGGATGGCTCTTCTCACCCCTTCATAGTTTCTTTCCTTCCAGAACGTCGAGAAACTCAACTCTCTAAATAGCTTTATTATGGCGACTAAAATGCGGCCTCTTTTCCAGCGATACCTTTTGGCCTTGGGAATTTTTACCAACCGACCCGTCAGGCCGCGGATTTGACCTATCTGGGCAAGTTGCTTTTCATATCTTCTTTCTGGGCTACCCCTTTCTATTTCCGCTGATTGGTCAAAAACGTCACTCAGACTTTCTGGCGTTTGCCGAATTCTTTCTTCCACGTCAAAAATTTCTTGGAAAAAAAGGTTAGTCTTGGTAACTGCCTTCAGAATAATCTTCTCACCCCTCTCCATCTGTTTGGCCAGAGCAATTTCCTTTTCCCGGGTAAGCAGGGGTACCCGCCCCATATCTCGAAAATAAAGCCGGAGAGGGTCGTTGAAAGGTTCGACCGTTGCCACGGCCTCGGCCACTTCTAGCGGCTGTTCAATCAGAGGCAATAAATCTGTCTCATCCTTCACCACTGCCTCCAAGACATTCGTGGGCTCAGGCTGCCCTTCCACTGATTTTTCATATTCTTCTTCAAAATCTTCTAAGAAACGAAAATCCGATTTCATCGCCCCATTCCCTATTTAAGAGCCTAAAGATATTTAATATTATATCATACTCCACCAAAATTACAGCTTTTTTTATTAGCAAGGGTAAGCAACCAATTTTAAAGGGACGACGATTACGCTTTCGGTCGGAGGCAAGTCTGTTGGTTGTTCTGATGCCCCTTAGCCGAGAAGGTTGGGATGAGAATAAATCGTCTTCCTAATTTTAAAATACGCTTAGGGGGCCGGTTAAAATTTCATATTTCCTTGTTTTTAGAGGAAATACAGCCTATATAGCCTAATAAATGACCTTAGTTATTATAGAACAGCCTTTTCTCTTAGAGTCCAAAGGTAAAGAGCCCTGTCTGCGCTTGGTAAATCGATTTTATTCCTCAGGGCTTGGTTTTTGGCCCCTGGGTCAACTTTAATTTTTAAAGCCTGACCAATTTTTTTAAGAAAAGAAGGGCCTCGTCGATTCGACGGAAAACCGGTAGGCCGCAAGTCTCCAGATAATCGGCTAAGGGGTCATAAAGGGGACCAGCATCCAAGCAGAAAACAACGGGTTTCGCACTCCGGTTAAAAAGCTCGACTAAGCGCGAGGCCAAACTCGAAGGCTGATGAAAATCTTCTGTATGCTTATCTCCAAAAGGCAAAGTTTGGAGCGCCGGCGTCATAGGGACAGGCGAAATAACTGCGCAGTCAACCTTAGGGTCATCAAGCACCGCCTCAGCACAGGCAGCAAAAGCCGCATCATCGGCCACTGGAGTTAAATCAAGGGGGTTACGAATATCCTGAAGCTTTTCGATACCCAAGGGAGAAAGAGCGGAAAGAAAGCGCTGAAGGGTGCGAGGAGACCAGCGAGCCAGCTTCAAGCCTTTTTCCGGGTCAACATTATCAGCCATAATGACACATTCAAACCCAGCGTTACTCACTAAGCCCACTCTTCGGCCTCGCACCTTTTTGTTGGCCAAGTGAAAGAGAGCTCTCATTCCGGTTTCGAACTCAGCCAAGGTATCAGCCACGTAAACTCCCACCTGGCTCAGCAGATTCTTAAAGATTGAATAATCGCCAGCAATGGAAGCAGTATGGCTAACTGTGGCCGCTTGACCCTCGGGGGTTCTCCCGCCTTTATAAACAATAATTCTTTTGCCATCGCGAATAAGCTGGGCCGCGGCTTTAGCTAAAATTATTCCGTCTCCCTCCCTTAACCCCTCGAGATAAAGGGCAATAACTTTTACCTCTGGCCAGCGAGTCTGCGCAAAATAACGGAGATAATCAGCTACCGTCAAGTCAATTTGATTGCCGACAGAAATCGCTATGTAGGGAGCAAGGACAGAGGATTTATTTAGCCTAGTAATCATAAAAGCACCGCTTTGCGAGATAAAAACCAGTCCCGGCCGGCCGCTTCTGGGCCGTGGAAACTTGTATTCAGGGATAAAAGTTGTGTCGTAAAGACCTGGACGGGAGATTATTCCCAGACAATTAGCCCCGTTGACCACGGGCACCAGTCGGCCTCCCCGCCTGGCCTCTTCCAAGAGCTGGCGGATTCTTTGCTCTTCGGCTTGCGTACCGCTTTTCTCACCTAACCCGCCCGCAATTATAACCATTGACCTCGCTTTCTGGGCTTGGATAATCTGCTGTAAATAAGAATAGACCTGTTCGGCAGGAAGAGCGTAAACAAAAAGGTCAACTGTTTCTGGCAGCTCAGCCATAGAGGGATAACAGCGGCAACCTTCGATTGATTCGCAATTTGGCTTGACGATAAAAATCTTTTCCCGCGGGAATCCCGCTTCCAAAATATTGTTAAGAATTATGTGGCCGAGGTTCATTTTTTCCGAAACTCCGATTATGCCTAGAGATTGAGGTCGCAGGAGCTGGCTTATGGGTTCAACGGGCGGTCTCAATCGAGTCTGTAGAGGACGAGAAAAACGAGCTAAGCCATCGAGAGGAATCAGCTCTCCTTTAGCGACAACTACCGGGTTGGCCTCGAGCTCCTCGATGATCAATTGATTCCCCCTTCTTAAAGAAGCCAAGGAGCGACCTAAACTCGCCAAACTCTCGATAACCTGAACCAATCTCTCCTTAGAAATAACCGGCTTCCCTCCTCTGGGCCCTTTTATCAATTTTTCATAAAAAGCCAGCCGTTCTAAGGTCGAAACAATTTTTTCTCTTTTAATTAAAAAGGCCGCAAAAAAACCCAAAGATTGGTCCTCTTTAAGTCGCGAAGCTATATACTCAACGTCGACTCCTCCTAAGCCAACAGTGACCACAGGACCAAAATCTCGCGTCTGACGAAGACCCAAGACCAACTCTTCTCCCAGACCGATTTTTTCAAAGGAAACTTTTTCGACGACCAAAAACCCTTTGATGGCTTTACGTATATTTAACTCGCTAAGAGGCTGGCCCTCAGCGGAGAGAATGCCTTTTGATTTAGCCCAACTAAGCCAGCGCGGGGGAATTTCCTGAAGCATCAGAGCTAAGTTCTCTTTAATGTCCTTAATTTTGTTTGGACAAAAGCGAACGCCGCCAACATCGGTTTTGTGGAGAATAAGCGGCGAAACTACCTTCAAGACAACTTCTGGAGTCCTCAATTTTTTTAGTTTAGCGGCTGAAGGCATCCTGTCGGCGGGAACAAAGACAAATTGGGGCACTTTAAACCCGAGGTGTTTAAAAACAGAATAGACCTCCGGCTCCAAAAGATGCCTTCGACCTTCTTTTTCAGTTTTGATTAATAATTGCTGGATGGCTTTAAAGGAGCTATTCATTTTATATCTCCAGAATCCTTTGGCTGGAGGATATCTAAATGATAATCAAATTAGCTTCGAAAGCTAAGGAGACAAGCTAATTTCATTCTATTTCTTTTTTTCCTAATTTTTTTTTCTATTTTTAGGAGCCAATTCAATTTTCCCCAGGTCTTATGTCACCTAAGGGATAGGAAGAAGCCGCGTTTCGGCCAAGCTCAAAAGCCTTGAGATTCATCGCCACGATTTTCTCTCCCCGGGGAGCAAAAAATTCAGCCACTGCTTTTCTCAAGTTTTCGGGAGTCAAGGGTAAGAAGGGAGAGGCCGCCCCAACCATAACCATATTTTGAGTCCGGAATGAACCCGCCTCTTTGGCCATTAATTCGGCCTCAATAAGCAAATGCCGGCGAACCTCTTTGAGAGAGGCTAATACTTCGGTTAAGGCTGGATAGTTGGGGATGTTAACATAGGGCGTCGTGTTGGTAATCAATAATCCATCTGGCCTTAAATAATCCAAATAACGGAGAGCCTCGAGAGGCTCCACGCTCAGAAGGAGGTCCGCTTTCCCCTTGGGAATAAGGTCGCTATATATTGGCTGGTCGGAAAGCCGCAAATGGGATTCGACCGCTCCGCCTCTCTGAGCCATGCCATGAATTTCTGCTTGTTTAAAATTCAACCCCTCACTGACCGCGGCCCGGTCAATAACAAAAGCAATCGAGAGAACGCCCTGCCCGCCAACCCCGGCTAAAATCAAGTCGAAATTCATTCCTGCGGCCTCTTTCTTTTTCTCGCTTCCTGGACACATTCCCTAACCGCCACGATTACTGATAAACCTGGATAGTTTATTTCTTCCCGAATAATGGCGGCATTCTGAGCTAAATTCTTAGGCAAAGGCTCGATGATTCTCAGATGTTTTCGGTCTACTCCTAAGCCTTCAATTATTTTAAGGAGAGGCTCACCCGAGGCATAGCTCATTTGACCTCCGGTCATGGCCACAGTCCCGTTATCCAAAATAATAACTGTCATGGGAGTATTGACTCGAGCGGCTTCAAGAAGCGGTGTCAAACCCGAATGGCCAAAGGTGGAATCGCCTATGACGGCGACCGAAGGATGGAGCCCCGCCTCAGCTCCTCCCTTAGCCATACCGATGCTGGCTCCCATACAAACACAAGTATCAACGGCGTTATAAGGTGGGAAATAACCTAAGGTATAACAGCCAATATCGCTAAAAACCGCGGCTTGGGGGTAGTCCTTCAACGCTTCTTTCAGAGCCAGGAAAGTATCGGCATGGGGACAACCTTGACAAAGCTGTGGGGGTCGTGGGGCTAACGGTAGAGAGCTAAGCTTAACTTGTGACCGAGGAGAAAGACCTAAAGCTTGCCGAACAACGTCGGGAGATAATTCTCCAGAGGAGGGCAAATCGCCGCTCAACTTTCCCTTTATTTTCTTCCCGGGAAGGCCCATAATACCGCGCAAGCCTCTTTCGACCAACGGATAACCTTCTTCCACCACCAGAATTGTCGTCACTCGTTCTACTAAGCGTCGGATTAGCTTCTCCGGCAAAGGATAGGTAGAAATTTTTAAGAAAGACGGCCGCGGCTTAAGGTCAGGCCAGTTCTCAAAGACATAATTGGCTGCGATACCCGAGGCGATAATTCCCAGAGAAGAGTTTTCGGAGCTCAGTTTCAGCTGATTAAAGGGCGACTCTTCGGACAGTCGAAGCAATTCTGATTGCTTGTCCAAGACAACCCGGAAGCGACGCCGGGCATTAATGGGCAGAAGCGTCCAGTGACTTCTATCTCCAGGCGGCAAGGTTTGAAGTTGGACAGGCGGCCGAGCCTCAATAGAGGAGCGGCTGTGAGCCAGCCGCGTAACTAACCGTATCATCACTGGAAGGCCGACGGCTTCGGAAAGGTCAAAGGCTTGCCTGGTCATGTCATAAGCTTCTTGATGGTTGGTCGGTTCAAAGCAGAATATCTGGGCAAATTGAGCGTAAAAACGGCTATCCTGCTCATCCTGGGAGCTATGCATATTAGGGTCATCAGCCACGACCAAAACCAAGCCACCATTAGCTCCCGTCAAGCTGGAATTAATAAAAGGGTCAGCGGCTACGTTCAGGCCAACGTGTTTCATCGAAACGAGGGCTCTTTTGCCCGCAAAAGAAACCCCTAAGGCTTGCTCATAAGCAACTTTCTCGTTGACCGACCAGGAGGCAACAAACTTATTCTCTTTTTGCGCCTCCCGAATGAGATATTCCATTACCTCAGAAGCGGGGGTTCCCGGATAGGAATAAGCAGCTGCTAAACCGGAATGAATAGCGGCCAGAGCCACAGCTTCATCGCCCAGAAGAACCATCTTTTCCATCGTGCCTGTTTGGTTAACTAAGTTCTTTGTACAAGAATTTAACCTCTCAAGTTATCCTTTCGCTCCGTTTCTGTCAAGTTACGAACAGGGGTCAAGATATCAAGGGCGGTCTTTCCCCAGTTACCACGTCCGCGAGGGCTTAATTTTTGACTTTTGGGCCACAAGACTTAACTTGTCTATATGTAGAGGTCAAAAATTCTCTAAGCAGAAAAAGATTAAGGCTCGGGCTTACTTTATTACCTTGGAGATTCTCGGTGGTCACTATAGCTGACCTAGTTCATCTACCCTTTTGCCTAAGAATTACCGCAATTCCGATAGAATTTATTTGCAATTGGTTTAAACTTGGAATAACATAATTATGTTTAAAATTTTTTTAATTTTTAAGGAGAAGGGAATGATAAAGTTATCCACCAAGGGACGCTACGGAACGAGGCTCATGTTAGTTTTAGCCCGCAACTATACTGAGGGCAAAAAATCGGTCATTCTGAAAAACGTGGCTGAAGAAGAAGGTATATCGCTTCGGTATCTGGAACAAATTATTATCCCCCTTAAATTCGCTAACCTGGTCAAAAGCATCAGAGGAGCGGGTGGCGGCTATAGCCTGGCCAAGAAACCTTCAGAAATCAAGATCCTGGATATTCTGGAGGCGCTGGAGGGGCCCTGTGCGCTTGTCGATTGTGTTCTCGACAAGAATTTTTGCCATCGTCTTCCCCAGTGCGCGGTAGCGGAAATCTGGAAAGAGGCTTCTCAGGCCCTGGAAAATTACTTTGCTCAAGTAACCCTTCAATCTATTCTTGAGGCCTGCACCAAAAAGCAGAAACCTAAGAAGAAAACAACTCACTAAATCAGAGGCTCTATTCCCGCCTTTCAAATTTTGAGCCGAAGTACTCTTTTTAGTGAAGAATCGATTTAAGGGCAATGGCCGGAGTAAGTTTTCCCAATTTCCATTAAATAACAAGGCTCTTATCCGTCTTGTATAGGTAAGTCCGAGACGCGTCCAGAAAGGCTTGGCTCCCCTTGAGCTTTTTTAAGCCGTTTTGTTTTCGCCCTTCCTCGAGCCGGTGCAACTGGCCACCCTGCTCATAGAGAAAATCTTGAAGTTCTTTACCTTTTCTTGGTCTCTCTTTCTACCCAATTTTGCGCAAAATTAGGTAAATATGTAAGGTGTCACCAATCTTTTTCACCGATTTTTTCACGCCATCCCAGACTTTGGCTTCAAACCAGCCCTTCCCAAAGGGAAGAGAATAAATGATAAAAAACTTGACATTTATACTATTTTTCTTATAAATTTTATATCTCCGATAAAATTAGTCTAATAGGTGGTTTCTTGAACGCGAAACTTAAGTTTCTTATCTTAGAAGGGTTAAGAAAGAATAAGTCGATGAACTTAAAGGGTTTTTATAAATTTATCATTGAAGGCCGAGCCCATAAGAAAGGAGGCAAAAATTGCGAGGACGAATTAAAATTGCAAGCCCTCGGCTTTTTCTTATTTTTGTTGTTAGCCTTTTCTTCCTCACCGGCTTAGGCCTGGCTTTTCTCCCCGGCGCCAATAGACCAGTAATTACCCAGAGTCTAGATGATTGCCAGGCCTGCCATGAAGAGGTAGTTAAAGCCTTTAGCCGCACGGTTCATCAGAAGGAAAACTGCGCTGTTTGTCACTCGGGGGCGGCTAAGCACGTGGAGGAAGGAACCAAGGAATCGATTTTTTCTTTTACCGCCAAGGAAAGTGCTGCGGCCAAAACCAAGCCTTGCCTTTCCTGTCACCTAGCTGACGCGGGTCATTACGCCTCAAGCCCTCATGGAAAGGGCGGTCTCGATTGCACAGCATGCCATTCTGTCCACCAGAGCCTAAATGAAGCCTCAGTCATCTCAGCCGCTTCCACCAAGGTTTGTGCTTCTTGCCACCAGGATGTGCTGGCAGAATTTAACCTCAACGAAAGACACCGCCTCCGGGAAGGCATCTTGGAATGCACCTCTTGCCACAACCCGCATGAGCCCGCAACTCGGGAACAGTTAGCCGGCTTCAAACAGGAAGCCTGCTTAAAATGCCACGTGGAAAAGGGCGGCCCCTATCTTTATGAGCACGCCGCGTCGCGAATTGAAGGCTGCACTGCCTGCCACACCCCCCATGGTTCACCAAATCGGCATCTTTTAACTCAGCAAAGTATTTCTGACCTTTGCTTTAGCTGTCACAGCATCGCTCCGGCTTGGCACAGCCGTTTCACTTCGACCACGACTAATTGCACTACCTGTCATTTAACCATTCACGGCTCCAATCTAAGCCGGCTTTTCTTGAAATAGGAGGCAATCATGAATCAAAAATCAACTCTTTTCCTATGGAGCCTAATTTTTCTTTTCGGGTTATTCTCTTTGCCCTCGGCCGCTGCTGATTCTACTTCCAACTGGAAGGGGTCATTCCTCTTTGGCTACCGTTTCGTGGGCACTTCAGGTGCTGAGTTTAAATACAAGGAAGACATTAACTTAGAAAAAGGCGCGCGGCTCTTTAACTTTTCATTAAGCTATTTGCCGCCAGAGAATGGGTCCAAAATTCTTGACCGATTAAATCTCTCGCTTCAGAATTTTGGCGGCGACCCCTTTGAAACTTTTACTCTCGAGGCGGCTAAAATTGGTCGCTTTGCCTTTCGTTACGATAGAAAAAAGGCGGCTTATTTTTACCACGACCCCTACGAAGTAGCTGGAACAATCTATGACCCTCATACTTTTGACTTAGAAAGAAGAAGTGACAGCGGCCGACTCAGCTTGACCCTTTCCCGTCAGCTGGACGTTGTCTTAGCGTACGAACGCTTCAGCCGAAAAGGCAAAGGGACCCCGACTCTCGACGTTAACCGCGTTGAATTTGAATTTGACCAACCCTATGACGAAGAATCTAAATTAGGAACCATAACCGTGAATTTCCATACTCGCCCCTTCTCCTTGGTTCTGGATGAAAAAATTCACGATTTCAAAACTTCTAACTCCTTTTTCCTTCCTGGTTATGCGGATGGCGGGCCCGCTTCGCCCTATCCCACATCTTTGAATTATTATTCCTTGAATCAACCTTATGACTTCCGTTCCTCCACTCATAGCCTTAAATTTAATTTAAGACCTTTCTCCAGCTTGTTGCTTTCTGGTTCGGCCCGCCTGATTAATTTAGATATGAACCTGGATTACGAAGAAAAAGGGCAAGGAGTAGATTATTTGGGCTGGCTTTTTGCTCATGAATATAAAGGGAAAGGCGATTATAGCCGCGACCTTAAACTTTATGATGTCAACGCTTCTTATCTCCTTTTCAACCGTCTCGCCTTAGTGGCTACAGTCCGTTATCAAACCTTTGACCAGCAAGGAACTCTGACTATCGACCAAGAAAAGGAAACGGTTAAATTCGGGTTTAATACCTTAGGGATAGAAGCGGGGGTACAGGCGATGTTCTCTTCACGCCTCCATCTTACTCTTGGCTATCGCCAGGAACAAAGAAAGCTGGAAGAGCTGGAGACAGCTACTTATGAGGAAAAAACAACCCAGAAGGGATTTTTTGGCCATCTTCGCTTTGAACCTTCCCCAAACTTCCGCCTCTCCTTGGATTACCAAAGAGCCGATATTGACGACCCCTTTACCTTGATTTCGCCCACAGCCACTAATCGTTTTAAAGTTGACTCCCGTCTCCGGTTAAATAAGCTTCAAGTCTCCGGTTCTTATCTTATTTATCGCCAGCAAAGCGAAGTCTTTGAAGATTCTTGGAAGTCAGACCGAACTCAGGCCAATTTAAGAATTGGCTACCAGTTGGGAAAAGCCACTCTTTCCGCGGGAACAACGATGATTAACGTCAAGAGCCGGGCAGACCGCTCGGTTGCCTATCGACCTTTCTGGACTGGTCCAGCCGGGACTTTTCCCTGGCTTATCCGCTATGAGGGAAAATCAAGTCTCTATGACCTCAGCCTCGGCTTAGCTCCGGCTACTAATCTCAAGCTGGAAGGAATGATAGGGAAATACACCAACAAGGGATTCTGGCCCATTAACCGACTTATCGCTAAGCTCGGAGCTGAATATAGCTTACCCCACGGCCTACTCCTGAAAGCGACTTATAAATATTGGGATTTTAAAGAGAAAAATTCTGGGTTCGGTGATTACAAAGCCAGTATCTTCGAGCTTTCTTGCGGTGCTCGCTGGGATTAAAGAGACTCCCATGAAACAGCTGTCTAGAGGAGGGTCTAATGTCTAAGAAAATCATGCTTTTATTAATAGTTATGGTCTTTTGCGCCGTCATTCCTTTCCTACTTTTTAGCGGCAATGACGGCCAGATAAACCTTCTTTCCAAAAAATCCAGGGCCGAAAAACTATGGAAAACTTCTGGCCACGCTGACAAAGAGGCAACGGCCTTTAATTATTGGAACACGGCTTCGCCAGCTCAGGTGCCCACCGCCTGCGCCAAGTGTCATAGCACGCCAGGTTTCCTGGATTTCTTAGGGGCTGACGGCTCAACACCTGATGTCGTGGACAAGGCAGCAGCTATTGGGACGACCGTAGAATGCTCTGTTTGCCACACCAGTCCCGAGACAGGAGCGCTCCGCGAAAGGCCGGCCGTGACTTTTCCGTCTGGAGCTAAAGTAGAAAAACTTGGCCCCGAAGGTCTCTGCATGGAATGTCATCAAGGCCGAAGCTCCACTGTGGCTGTCGATACGGCTATCACCAATGCGGCTGCCCCAACTGAAGACACCCCTCGCTCGGCCCTCAGTTTTCAGAACATCCATTATTATGCTGCCGCCGCTTCTCAATTCGGGACAGTGGTTAAGGGTGGCTATCAATATGCGGCTAAAACTTACGACGCCCGCTTCGCCCATATCACTGGCTACAACGCTTGTATCACCTGTCATAACCCCCATTCTCTCAAAGTTGATTTCAACGCCTGCAATACTTGTCATGGGGGGGTTAAAGACCTCAAAGATATACGCTACTGGGGTTCACTCACTGATTATGACGGTGACGGCAATATTCAGGAGGGAATTTATTATGAAATAGCCGACCTCCAAGCTGTTCTTTACGATTCGATCAAACAATACGCCCGCCAGGTTGTCGGGCTCCCCATTGTTTATGATGAACATACTTATCCTTATTTCTTTATTGACAAGAATGGCAACGGATCGCCTGATTCAGATGAGGTTACTACGGCTAACCGCTATAATGCCTTTACTCCTCGCCTCCTCCGCGCCGCTTATAACTACCAGGTAAGTAAAAAGGACCCGGCCGGTTTTGCCCATAATGGCAAATACCATATCGAGTTGCTCTATGATTCAATTGAAGACTTAAACAGCAAAATAGACAATTATGTTGATTTAGCCCGATTCACCCGCAATGACGAAGGTCATTTTAATGGTTCTTCTGAAGCCTGGCGCCACTGGGACGTTGACGGTGCGGTACCGTCTGCTTGCGCTAAATGCCATAGTGCCGAGGGTCTCCCCTATTTCCTCCAAAAGGGTATCATGGATATCAGCGAACCTGTTTCCAACGGCTTGCTGTGTACTACTTGCCATACCAGCCCGCCAAGGCTGAGACCAGTCGGCGCAGTTACCTTTCCTTCTGGCGTGGTCAAAAACCTGAATGACGCCTCTAATTTATGCTTAAATTGTCACCAAGGAAGAGCCGCTAAGGTCACGGTTGATAGTGCTATTGCTGCTTCTAAGGGGCCTTATAGCTTTATCAACATCCACTACTATCCTTCGGCGGCAGTCTTTTTTGGCGCCGAGGTTCAGGGAGGATATGAATTTCCCGACAAGATTTACGCCACTCGAAAAATCTTTGCCAACCACAACGGCCGGTTCGATACCTGTATCGAATGCCATATGGGAACTAATAGCCCTAACAGAACCCAAAGTGCGGAGGATATGATTTTCCATAATGTTTCTTCACCCAATCCAAAGGATTGCGTTTTCTGCCATGGGCAAGATATTTCTCAGCCTCACCCGGGCGCTGACCCCGAAAAATTCGAGTTCTCCGGAATTAGACCAGCTTCTGTCCCTGATTATGATGGAGACGGCGATATCGCCGAATCGCTTCAAGCGGAAATCGATGACCTGGAAAAGGCTCTCTATGCTCAAATGAGAACTTATTCTGCCTCTCGCTTTGGTATCCCCATTGTTTACGATGAACATGTTTACCCCTATTTCTTTAAAGACCTCAATAACAACGGCATTGCCGACGTTAATGAAGCCACTATGGCCAATCGCTTTTCCTTCGACGCGCCTCTGCTTCGAGCCGCCTATAATTACCAGCTAAGCAAGAAAGAGCCCTGCGGTTATATTCATAATTCTCGCTACATTGCTCAATTACTCGTCGATTCTATCGAACACTTGGGCGGTAATATTTCCCGCTACACCTGGCGCTAAAAAAATTAGGGGGATAAGTTTTTTCCGACTTAAGCCCCCCTTTTCTATCTCTCCATTCATGTTTTTCATCATGGCATATAAAACCCGCTCCTCTCAGATAATTTAATTTTTCTTCGATGCTTAGCCGCTTAATTCCTCCGCCTGAAGCTTAAAAGTTGATGGACAGTTGACAAAAAAGTCTTGATTCATTTATATAAGGCTAATATAATAATAATCAATCTTTTATAAATTTATATTTTAAGTTCTAAGGAAAGGAGGGTGGCCGAATGAAGGTGACAAAAAAATTGAAGCCGGCCAGGCGCCTATTTTTATCGCTTAAAATATTATTATCAATTTTTCTTCTTTTTTTTCTTTTGAGGGTTGGCCTGTTTTCTCAGAATTGTGTCGATTGTCACAAGAGCCGAACTCCGCTCATTGTTTCTGATTGGCTTTTAAGCCAGCATGGCCGGAATGATGTGGGCTGTAATATCTGCCATGGCGAAGAGCATAAGGCCGAAAATGATGTTGCCAAGGCTCGTATCCCCACTCCAGAAACTTGCGCCCAATGCCATGAAGATAAAGTCAATCAATTCAAAAAAGGCAAACATGCCTTCGGGTGGGCCGCGATGAAGGCCATGCCCACCGCCCATTGGCAACCCATGGCACTGATGGAGGGGATGAAGGGTTGTGGCGGCTGCCATAAAATAGGGTTAAAGAGCGAGGCCGAAATCAAGGAACTAAAGGCCTCTGGACAGGGCTTCGGTTTAGCTTCCTGTGATGCCTGCCATACAAGGCATCTTTTTTCAGTGACTGAAGCTAAGCAGCCTCAGGCTTGCCAGACCTGTCACATGGGTTTTGACCATCCCCAATGGGAAATGTACTCGGCCTCAAAGCACGGAGTCCGTTTTCTCTTGAAACAAAATAAGGTTCTGCCTGAAAATGCCGCTGCTCCTACTTGTCAGACCTGCCATATGCAGGATGGCAATCACGAGGTTCGAACTGCTTGGGGCTTTCTGGCTGTGAGGTTGCCGATGCCTGAGGATAGCTCTTGGGCGGCAGATAGAGCAACAATTCTTCAAGCGTTGGGCGTTCTCGACCCAGATGGTAAGTCAACAGCCCGTTTAGAAGTAGTTAAGGCTGCTGACGTCGCCCGCCTAACTCAGGAAGCGTGGCAAAAAGAAAGGGATAAAATGCTTTCAACCTGTAATCGCTGTCATTCAGCTAATTTCGCCCGCGGCGAGCTCGAAAAGGCCGACCGCCTCATCAAAGAAGCCGATAAGTTGATGGCTGAAGCCATAAGAACCGTGGCCAGTCTCTATCGCGAAGGCATCTTGGCCAAACCCAAGAATTATTCTTACCCGTTTCCTGACCTTCTCACTTTTCATGATGCGCCGACAGAAATTGAGCAGGAGCTATTCGTTATGTTCTTAGAGCATCGGATGCGGACCTTCCAAGGAGCCTTTCATAGCAACCCAGACTACGCTTTATGGTATGGCTGGAGCGAGATGGTTCGCTCGTTAACCAAGATTAAAGCGCTGGCCGAAGATTATCGGCTCAAGGCCAAAAAATGAACCTACCCAGGAAGCAGCCAAACATCAGACCGGGCAGATTAGGCGACTTGGAGGCAGCCTTGGGTCCCGCCCGCCGGAGAAACAGTCCCCTTGGGCCCCCTGATGGAAAATTTCGCAGGCATCCCTTCGGTTGGAGGTGGCAGCGGAGCGCCCAAAAAAACCACCGTTCCGAAGACCCAGGTATTATTGCGACCCGGCCAAAAAAAGCTTCTTATTCTTGGCTTTTAGCGCTTGCTTTTTGCTTAGTAATTCGATATGATTTATAGTCTTTAAAACTATAATACTATTTATTTTTTTTAGAAAAGGCATCTTAGTGTCGCCAGTTGTCAGGTTTTTTACGTCGGTCAAAGTCGCCATCACTCTGATCATAATCATCGCCATAGCCTCAATTATTGGCACACTCATCCCCCAGGGGCGGAGCCACCAAGAATACTTGCTTCATTATGGCCAATTGGCATACCTGTTGGAGAAACTCCAACTAACCCGCCTTTACCATTCCTTTTGGTACTTAGCTCTTCTTTTCCTCTTTTCTCTAAACTTGATTATCTGCACCGTAGTTCGACTTCGTCCCAAACTGAAAAGAGCCCTCCGTCCTTTTCTTGATTTCAAAGCTTCCGACCTTATGGCCCTGCACTTCCATCACCAATTTAACTTGAATCTGCCATTGGCTTCGGTTCAACAGAGAGCAAAAGAAATTCTCAAAGACCATCATTACCACTTCTTGGAGAAAAACGACGCAAAGGGGGTAAAAATAGCCGCCCGCAAAAGAATTCTTGGAATCTTTGGTTCCGACATCGTGCATCTGGCTATCTTAATTATCTTAGCCGGTGGCCTGCTTAGCGGCCTCGGAAGTTTCCGGACTGACCTGGCTCTGCACCAAAAGCAAATTGCGGCTGTGCCTCAGGCTGACTTTTCGCTTCGACTTGATTCCTTTGAGACCGAATTTTACCCTAACGGCCAAGTCAAAGACTGGAAAAGCACTCTCACGGTTCTCGAAAAAGATAAAGAAATCCTGTCCAAGACCATTGAAGTTAATCATCCCCTCAACTACCGAGGGTTCATGTTTTATCAAAGTGCTTACGGCTGGGATTGGGACCAGGCTTCACTCGAAATTCTGATTAAGCAGCCCGGCGGACAAGCAGAAGAAAAGGTGGTCAAAATTAAAGTCGGCGAAAAAATGGTCCTTGAAAACGGCATCGAAATCGAGGCTCTCCGTTTTCTACCTGATTTTGTTTTGGACGAAAATAGACAACCTTCGACTCGTTCCTTAGAACCGAATAACCCGGCGGCTCTGGTTAAAATAACTCGTTCCGGCGAAAGCCTCTTTTCAGGCTGGCTTTTTGGCCGCTTTCCTGATTTTTCCAGCCTCCATCCGGGTAAGAGCTCAGCCCTAAACTTAGAACTTAAAGGATATGCTGGCTCTCAGTATTCGGTAATTCATGTCGCCCGTGACCCGGGAACCAGGCTTATCTGGGTAGGTTGCTTCCTGATTATGCTCGGGTTAGGTTTAGCCTTTTACTGGCCAACCTATGAAATCCGGATTTGGCTCCAAGAAGAATTAGGCAAAACAACTATCGTTGCCGGCGGGCTGGCAAATAAAAATCGAGAAAATTTCGCTAAAGAATTAGAAACCATTATTTCTTTTTTAAGGAAAAAGAAATGAAAGAAGCAACCCTCTTCCCTTTAGCTTTTATCGTTTATATTATTTCGGCTATTTTATATTTTGCCTCTAACTTCACCCGCCGTGATAAGCTGGCTATTTTTGCCTCTCGGTTAGCTCTTTTCGGGTTTCTTGCTCATAGTCTGGCCCTAATCCTGAGAACCATAGAAACGAGCCATGCCCCATTTACTAATATGTATGAATCCCTCTCCTTTTTTGCCTGGTCAACGGTTTTAGCTCTGCTCATTATCGAGAAGAAATTTAGGATATACCGGTTGAGTGCTTATCTTATGCTCATAGTTATCGCATTAGTCGCCTTGGCTTCGTCCCCCCTCATGCCCAAAGAAGCAACCCCACTTGTCCCGGCCTTGCAAAGCTATTGGCTCTGGCTTCACGTTTCAGTTACCCTGCTCGGCGAAGCCTTTTTCGCCATCGCTTTCATTGCCAGCATACTATATTTATTTGCTGAGCGAAAGCAAAAGCAGAGCGAACAAGTATCTTTAGCCTTAAATCCTGAAAAACTTGATTCCCTTAGCTACCGCGCCGTGGCCATCGGCTTTCCTCTTTTTACCTTAGGGGGTCTGGTTTTTGGCATGGTCTGGGCTAATGTCGCTTGGGGAAGCTACTGGAGTTGGGACCCAAAAGAAGTTTGGTCCCTTATTACCTGGTTTGTTTTTGCTCTTTATCTCCATACGCGCTTAGTTATGGGCTGGAAGGGACGACGCTCGGCTCTCATCGCTATAGTTGGTTTCCTGGCCGCCCTTTTCACTTATTTTGGAGTCAATTATCTTATTTCTGGACTCCATAGCTATGCCTGAGATAAATCTAAGATCAAAGCGCCAGTTTATCAGCCGCTCGACGGGTTAGGGGCCAAATTGTTAGTTGAGTATCCTTAAAGAATAAGTTGAGAGCCAAATAAAGCGCCGCAAGCCTTGGCACTTACACCGAGGCGAAAAAAGGCCAAGTAAGTAAAAGAAAAGAAGAAAAGAAAGAATAAAAAAGGTTGGTTAAAGCCGGAAGTAAAAGAGGAGGGACGGGAATGACCAGGAGTAAACTAAAAAACCTGGCAGGTAGCTAGGAAAATAGAAGAGAAAGAGAAAGAAAAAGAAAAAGAAAAAGAAAAAGAAAAAGAGAAAGAAAAACAAGAAGAAGAGAAAAAAAGAAGCTGGGGATTAAATGAATTAAGAGAAAGAGAGAGGTGAAGACGGACAAAAAGAGGAAACAGAAAGCAAAAATTGGAGGAATTACGTCTGGTCAGGGGTTCAGCTGTTAAAGGAGATGATGGGTAATCGAAACTAGCTATAAGGGCGCGATTCAGAGAAGCAAGATTAAAGGATGAAGCGAAGAAAGTGGCGTTGGTGGCTGTTAGGCTTAGGGATATTTCTTTTAGTTTTTATCTTAGCGGCTGAATTCACATCCCAGAGCCGCTTCTGTGCTGTCTGCCACTATATGAAGCCGTTCTACGAAAGCTGGCAGGCTTCTTCCCACGGCCAGATTGAATGTCAGGTCTGCCATTATCCGCCTGGCTTAAGGTCAAAACTGCGGGCCAAAGTAGAAGGCCTTCTCCAGGTTGGTCGCTACTGGACCAAACTTTACCTTAAATCAAAACCTTGGGCCGAAATCCCTGACGAAGCTTGTTTAAGGCCTGGCTGTCATGACCGCCGGCTGCTCGAGGGGCAGGTCAAATTTCAGACGGTTGTTTTCGACCATAAAATTCACTTCGAAGACCTGCGGCGGGGGAAAAAGCTTCGCTGCACGAGTTGCCACTCCCAGATTGTTCAGGGTGAACATATTACGGTTACTGAAAGCACCTGTTTTATCTGCCACTTTAAGAAGAGCGAGCATTATCCGCGAGTCGCTGATTGTAATCATTGCCACAAACCAGAAAACCTCCCAACAAACAAAACACGCTATGACCATCAGGTAGCTCTCCAGAATAATCTTCCCTGCCAGCGCTGCCATATTCAGGTCACCTTGGGTGATGGTATTGTGCCGCGGGAAAATTGTTATAAGTGCCACTGGGAAAAAGACCGGCTTGACCGTTACGAAGAAACCGAGCTCATCCATTCCACCCACATCACGGCCCATAAGATCGAATGCAACCAATGCCATTTAGAAATTCAGCATAAAGTCATAAAAGATGTGGAGGTCCTGGCCGATTGCCGGGCCTGCCATTCAGGCTTCCACGAAGCCCAGAAAATCCTTTATGCGGGTGAAGGGGGTAAAGGACCGGTTCATCCTCTACCTTCAATTAAAATGGAGAAGGGACTAAGCTGCCAGGGCTGCCATGTCCTTCATGAAGCAGTGGGGAGTAAGGTTATTCCCAGCGAAACACTAAAGGCCTCAGGAGAAAGTTGTGAGACCTGCCATGGCCAGGGCTTTTCTCAGCTGTTGAAACAATGGGAAGAAGCAGCTCAAAAGGAAATATCTTTATCTAAGGCGGCGCTGGATAAAGCGCAGACGGAGCTGGAAGCCAGCCGGTCGGAGAAAAAAGAAGAAGCCAAAAAGCTTTTATCTAATGCTGCCTTCAATATCGCCGTAGTCGAAAAAGGTAAAGCTGTCCATAACATGGCCTATAGTCAAGAGCTCCTCAAGACTGTTTATTCTTTAATTGGCGACGCCATGAAATTAATTGGCTCAGGCTATAAGCCAAAGCCATCAGCTTTGACTGCGGGTCGCGTGCCGGCTTCTTGTGCTACCTGCCATCAAGGGATTGAGGCCGTAACCGTTGAAATCTTTGGCCTAAGCTTTAGTCATACCCTTCATTTAAATAAGACCAACTTGGACTGTCAAGCCTGCCACTCTCTCGCCCCTCAGCATGGAAAGCTTGTGGCCACGAAGAGTTTTTGTGCCTCCTGCCATCATGAACCCGCTCCCCCGGATTGTGAAGCTTGCCATCAAATTCAGCCCCTTTTCTATCGCGGGGGCGACCTTTTGGGGACTAAGATTCCAGCTGATTCCATGGCTGAGGCGGGAGTGGAATGTCTTAACTGCCATCCAGCAAAAAAAGGACAAATACCTCGCTGGGAAGAAGCCAGTTGTCTGGAATGTCATGAAAAGGAAGATATCCAAAAATTTCAAGAAAACCAGGCTTCAGTTCAAGCCAAGATAGACAGCTTGGGAAGATTGCTCAATGACTTAAGGCAGGCTTCACTCGCGCCGGCAGAAAAAGAGGCTCTGGCGAACGATAGGGCGATTTGGCAAAGAATTAAGGCTGAAGGAAGTTCAGGGGCACATAACCTGGCTTTTATTAACACTTGGCTTGGGGCTTGCTTAGAGAAATGGTCTTCTAAATCAGACCTAAAAAAGGATTGAGGCCATGAGGAGAAGAAATTTTGTCGATTTATTATTGGGAGGAGCGGGTCTTGGTGTTTTTTTATCTTTCCTTTATCCCGTTATCCGCTACCTAATACCTCCACCTCGAAGCGAAGAAAATATCGAGCGAGTTGTGGCCGGACGAGTGGGCGAATTAGCCCCTAATTCGTCTAAGATTTTCCGTTTTGGCTCGACCCCAGCACTTCTAATTTTGACCGCGGACGGTGTTTATAAAGCTTTCTCTGCTATCTGCACTCACCTCACCTGCACTGTGGGCTATGACGGAACGACGGGAACTTTGCTCTGCCCCTGCCATAATGGTCGTTTTGACCTTAACGGTCAAGTAATAGCCGGCCCGCCACCCCAACCTCTTGAAGAGCTCGTGGTGGAAACCTTGGGTGAAGAAATATTAGTTTCGAGACGAAAGGCTTGAGGCAGTTTATTACCCGTCAGGTGAACAAAGCTGCCTGGCGAAAATATGAAGGTAAAAACCACAGGCCCAAGTGTGAACGGCTTAAAAGATAAGAGATATCTAAGCTTTATGAATAAAGGACTGAAATCGGCAAAAAATTAATTTCCTTAGCCAAGTAAGAAGGGAGGATAAGAATTGGAGGCTTTGGGAAACAAAATTATAAAAGGTGGTGGGCGCAATAAGGCTAAGCCCAAAAATAAAACCTGGGCTAAGCTGCGGAGCTATTTTGAACTGAGGTTCCAATGGCAACCGATTGTTGATTTCGCCAAGAAAAAGACTGTCCCTGAACACCCCTACTCTTTCTGGACATATTTTGGCGGCATCTGCCTCTTCTTATTCATTATCCAAGTTATTACTGGTCTTTTGCTTCTCCTTTATTATGTTCCTTCGGTCGATAAAGCCCATGAAAGTATTGTCGCCATCATGGGCCAGGTGCGCTTTGGCTGGCTGATTCGTTCAGTCCATAGCTGGTCGGCTAACATCCTTATCGGCGCTATTTTCATCCATATGTTTAGCACATTTCTGCTTAAGGCCTATCGACCACCCCGTGAAATCACCTGGATTTCCGGTTTTTTCCTCCTTCTTATTTTTCTGGCTTTCGGGTTTAGCGGCTATCTTCTGCCCTGGAATGAGCTCTCCTTTTTTGCCACCAGAGTAGGCACCGACATCATCGGGCAAATCCCGATTATCGGCCAAAGCCTTAAGTTCTTTGTTTTGGGCGGACCCGAGGTCTCTGGCGCCACTCTCAGCCGCTTTTACTGGTTTCATATAGCTATATTGCCCTTATTGACTCTTTTTTTTCTTGGTGTTCATCTTTACCTGGTCCAAGTCCAAGGCATTAGCCGACCCATAGGGATTAAGCCGGAACAAACAGAAGAGGTTCCTTTTTTCCCTGATTTTATCCTTCGCGACGCCGCGATCTGGTTTGCTGTTTTGGCCATTATCGGTGTTCTCTGTGTTTTCTTCCCCTGGGAGGTGGGGGAAAAGGCTGACCCCTTTGCTCCCACGCCAATCGGTATTCGGCCAGAATGGTATTTTACCTTCATGTTTACTACTCTGAAATTGGTTCCGGCCCATATCTTATCCCTCGAGGGCGAAAAACTTGCTTTGCTCGTTTTTGCGCTGGGCGGTCTTCTTTGGATGCTTGTTCCTTTCTGGGATAAAAGGGCCCAACGCGACGAGAAAAATCCGTTGACCACGGCAGTGGGCGTTGTTGTCCTGGTTTATATTTTAAGTCTGACTCTAATTACTTATCTTTTCCCGAGATTGTAACGACCATGAAAAAACAAACTTGGCTGTTGTTTGCTTTTGGTTCATTCATTGTTTGGGAACTGGGATTGGCCGCGGATAAAATAAACACCTGCCTTGAATGCCATCTCCAACTCGATGATAAATTAGCTTTGCCGGCTCGCTCCTTTCCCCAAGATATTCACGCCAACTACGGCTTACTATGCTCAGATTGTCATGGAGGCAATGCGGAAAAGGAAGAAATCGGGGAAGCTAAGGATAAGACTTTTCGAGGCACTCCGTCTCGCCAGAATATTCCTAAGCTTTGCGCTACCTGTCATAGCAACGCTACCTATATGCGGAATTTCAACCCACGGCTTCGAGTTGACCAGCTTGAGCTTTATTTGACGAGCAAACATGGTCAGTCCTTTCAAAAGGGTGACCTCAAACCAGCTATTTGTACTGATTGCCACGGAGTCCATGGCATTCAAGCCGCCAACATGCCCCAGTCAAAGACATTTGCCTGGAATATTGCCCAGACCTGTGGTCGCTGTCACTCTGATACCAGCCTCATGAAGTCCTATAACCTGCCTACGAATCAGGAAGAAGACTATCGAACGAGTGTCCACGCTCAGGCTCTTTACGAAAAGAAGGACTTGTCCGCGCCGACATGCAATGATTGTCACGGCAATCACGGGGCTTCTCCTCCTGAAGTCACGTCGGTGGCCAATGTTTGCCGGCAATGCCATCCCAGCCCAAGCCAGCTTTTTGCCCGTAGCGCGCACAAAGCCGCTTTTGACGACGCTAGCATCTCGGAATGCGAAGCCTGTCACGGCCATCACCGGATAGTCAAGCCCACGGACGAAATGTTACCGGGAGGAAAGCTTGATACCTGCGTCCAATGCCACGAGGCAGACTCCAAGGCTATTCAACAAGGCTCGCAATTGAGACAAGAATTGCAGCGGCTGGCCGCCGAGTTGGAATCAGTTGGCTCGCGCTTAGACGTCGTGGCTAAAAAAGGAGTGGAGGTGAGCGAAGCTCGTTTCCAACTTCAGGAAGCCAGGACGCCTTTTCTTGAAGCTCGTAACCTGGTCCACGGGCTGTTTTTTTCTGAGATGGAAAGCCGGCTCAAAGATAGCTCGGAGCGGCTCACTCGAGTTACGGCGATGGCTGAGGCGGCGGAAAAGGAATCGCAATTCAGGAAAACTGGCCTGATTATCGCTACGGCTTTCCTTTTTCTTTTAGCCTTAGCTATCCTGCTTAAGGCTCGTCAACTGCGTCAGCGGCGATTACAAGCTCCTTTCGAATAATTTCATTTTCTATTTTCCCGATAGAAAGAATAAAAGATATAGAAATATTGACAATAATTTCAGTTCTTTCTAAAATCGAGGAAGGAGAATTTATAATGCGGAAGACAATCTTTTTGGTAGTGGCCGTTGGTTTTATTTTAGGAATTATTCTTACGGCTCAAACCAACTTTACTTACGTTGGCGCCAGTAAATGCTCCATGTGTCACAAGAGCGAAAAACAAGGACAGCAGTATCCCATCTGGGAAAAATCAAAACACGCGACCTCGCTTAACGCTCTCTCCTCCCCTCAGGCCGCCTCCATAGCCCAGAGCGCCGGCGTAAGTAATCCCGCTGACAGCCCGCAATGCCTCAAATGTCATTCGCCTCTCTATGAAAAGGCGGCCGAGCTTAAGGCCGAGGGGGTTACTTGCGAGGTTTGCCACGGGCCAGGAAGTGAATACCGTAAACTTAATATCATGAAGGACCGCGAATTAGCCGCCAAAAACGGGCTTATTCTTTACGGTAGCGAAGAAGTCATCAAAAAACAGTGCCTCACCTGCCATGCCAACGCCCACGGCAAGAGTTTTGATTTTGCTCTTTCCTGGGCAAAAATAAAGCATCCGGTGCCTGAAGCCAAATAAGTGGGCCAGGCCCTTTTTGGGGGACTAAAAAGAAGGCTGAAATGCCATCAAAAGATTTTTTTAGAATTTCCACCCCTCAAGAAAAAGGTGAGGATAGGAAAAGAAAGTGGCAAAGACTAACTTCTTTAAGCCGCATTTGGTTTATAATTGGGGGAAGTGCTTTCTTTTTTTTCTTCCTTTTCTATTATTCATTGGCAGGCCAGCCACTGCCCTCAAGCGATAACCGGGAGTGCCTGCGCTGCCATGGCCTCGAGGCTTCTTTGCCTCCCACCCTGAAAATAGACGAAAGCGCCTTTGCCTCTTCGGCCCACGCCTCCTTAAGCTGCACAGATTGTCATTTAATCAAAGAAAAAAAGGCCAGCCCCTTGCCTCACGAAAAAAACATTCCCACTCCCGACTGTACGGCTTCCTGCCACCGCCAAGATATTAAGGTGGAAAAAGGCCTCGGCCCCCTTCAGTATAAGGACAGCGTTCACGGCCGGGCTTATCTGGAAAGAGGGGAAAAAGAGGTAGCAAAGTGTTGGGACTGTCACGGCAAACACAACATTAAGGGAGCGGCGGCGCCTGATTCGACCATCAATCGGCTTAATATCCCACGCACTTGTTCTAATTGCCATGAGAATATGGCCGTAGTCATAAAATACCATATTCATCGAGAAGCTCCCTACCAAGAATACCGCCAATCCGTCCATGGCCGAGCTCTTTTTGATAAGGGAATGGTTTCCTTCGCCGCTGTCTGTACTGACTGTCATGGCGTTCATAACATTCAGGGAGTAAGTGAACCCCACCTGATGGCTCGCCAACCAGCCACCTGTGGACGTTGCCACGAGCAGGTTTATTTAACCTATAAAGAAAGCATCCATGGTCAACTGATGATTAAAGGCGACCCTAACGCGCCCCTCTGCGTAGATTGTCATGGAGAACATAGCATCATGCCCCCTGGCGAGGCCAGCTCCTCGGCTTATTATCAAAATATACCCCGCACCTGTGCTGCTTGCCATGCCCGTCCGGATATTATGAAAAAATATGGCGTGCCCGCTGACCGGATTGCCACCTTTATTGAAAGCCTTCATGGTATTGCCCTTGAATATGGAGTTAAGGGAGTCGCCACCTGTGTTAGCTGTCATGGGGCTCATAACATCCTCCCGGCGATTGACCCGAGAAGCGCCGTCAACCCGGTTAACCTCGCTCAAACCTGTAACCAATCTGGCTGCCACCGGGGAATGCCAGAATCAGTGGCCCGGACAAAAATTCATATCGGGCCGGCGGCCACCAAACCTGGGGTTTTCTCTTATGTGGAAAGAATTTTAATTATCATGGTAATCCTAACTGTGGCCGTAACCATAATCTGGTTTATCCCCGGGCTCATCCGCCGCACCCGGCTCCTTACAAGGAAAAGGAGATGAAACTCCGGCTGAACCTTATTTTAACCTATTTCTTATCCTTTATTTTCATGGCTCTTTTTGCTCTGCCATCCTTGGCCCAGACAGAGGAAGATTGTCTCACCTGTCATGACGAAGCTATTAGGAAAAATATCGAGGGTTCGATTCATGGCGCTGCTGGCCTAAGTTGCCTGGATTGTCATCAAGACCTGCGGGGTATTAAAGAATTTCCTCACGGGGAAAAGCTCGAGCCAGCCCGCTGTGAATCTTGTCACTCTGATTTACTCCCAGAATGGCAAAAGAGCATTCATAGCCGAGCAGCTTCCCTTGGTTTCGAGCCCGTTCGTTGCTTCGACTGTCATGGCGGCCATGAGGTCAAACCAAAAACTGACCCGGAATCCAAAGTTTACCCCCTCAACTTGCCCCAGACCTGCGAACACTGTCATTTAGACAGGGTGATGACCCCTCGCGGTCAGGATTTTATTCGTCAATATCAAGGAAGTATTCATTTTCGAGCCCTGGAAAAAGCTGGCTTGACCATTTCCGCTAACTGTAGCCATTGTCACGGAAGCCACGATATTCTATCCATTGAAGACCCCGAATCCAAGACCTCGCGGCGCCAAATTATCCGGACTTGCGGCCAATGTCATGTGGGCATCGAACGCGATTATCTGGAAGGAGTTCACGGCAAAGATTATGTCAAGGGTATTAAAGATGTTCCCGTTTGTATTGATTGTCACCAGGAGCATAATATCCTGAGTCCGCTCGATAGGCGTTCTTCAGTCTATGCGACGCGAATTGCTGGCGTCTGTTCCCGCTGTCATGACGACCAGGCTATAGCCAGGCAATACGGATTACTTTCAGCGCGTTATAAGACTTATGCCGAAACTTACCACGGAACGGCTTCTCGGTATGGGGATATCAGAGTTGCTAACTGCGCCAGCTGCCACGGCTATCATGATATCCGACCCTCCTCTGACCCCAAATCCTCGATTCACCCGGCTAACATCCCACAAACGTGTGGCCAGTGCCATCCCGGAGCCAGCCGCCGCTTTGCCGAGGGCAAGGTTCATCTGATGCCCGACCAAGTAGAAACACCTAAATACCGGGTCTCTTATTTAGTCAAGACAATTTACATTGCTCTGATTGTCTTCATTATTTCGGCTTTTCTCATCTTTATCGCGGCGGATTTAGGCCGTCGGTTGCTCGGAGGCGAGCGCCATGGATAAATCTCCCTACATTTCAGACGACGAAGTCTTCTTAAGGATGAACCTGATTGAAAGGATTCAGCACTTTATTCTCATCATTACTTTTTTTACCCTTATTGCGACCGGCCTGCCTCTTTTCTTTTATGAATTTAAGTTTTTCCGCTGGTTGATTCCGAGCGGTCGAGTCTTTTTAATCAGAGGTCTTCTTCACCGCGGCGCGGCGGTGCTGATGATCGCCAATCTTATCTGGCACCTCCTTTACACTGCTTTTTCTCCGCGGGGCCGAAATAACTTTAAAGAGATGCTTCCCCGCTGGAAGGATTTTAGAGACGCCTTTGAGCAGCTCATGTATAACCTGGGGTTCACCAGATTTTTGGCCCGCCGAGGGGTCGGCCAGAGCTTTTTTAACCGCCATCCCTACTGGCTCTTTGCCCGTCCTCCTCTTTACGGCCGCTATAATTTTATTGAAAAATTCGAATACTGGTCCTTAGGCTGGGGTTCCTTCATCATGATTCTCACCGGGTTTTTTATGTGGAACGTGGAGCTTTCGTTGCGCCTTTTCCCGCTCTGGGTTCATGATATTTTTGTTATCATTCATGGCTATGAAGCCATCCTGGCCTTCCTGGCTATTATTATTTGGCACATGTATAACGTTCATTTTAACCCGGAGAATTTTCCGATGAGCCGAGTTTGGCTGGACGGAAAAATAACCGGTCGGGAGCTGCGGTTACTCCATCCCTTAGAGTACCAAAAAATTGCCGAAGAGAGACAACGCCGAGCCGAAGGGCTCCTGAACGTTTCTCCTTCCCAACAAATCTGAACTGAGAGGCTTAAACTAAATGGCTCTCTTTCATTTTATATGGGCTGGTTTGAGGGCTAAGTTCGGGAGGGCAGAAGTGAGGCCAACCCGAACGCCTCAGAGCCTAACCCATACAAGATGGAAGAGAATATCAACTAAATTAACTTAGCTCGCCCAATTTTAAAAAAATTGGTCAACCTAAATCCCGCCCAGCATTTCCCTTATGATGATTTTTGAGACCCTTTTAGGCTTGAGGCGTTGACCTTTCAAGAGTTTTAAGACCAATAAAGGCAAATTTCTTTTTTGGTGGTCTCTTTATTCGGATTTAAAGTTGACATAGCCAGCAATTTTTGTTATACAAAAAAAGCACCGCCAGCGCGATAGCGGGGGTGGAGGATGAGTTCAAACAAAGGGGCCGATATCTTCAACACAATTGACCCTACCTGCTGGTCGCAATTATTGGAGCGTTCCTTTGAGGGTGCCTTTTTAATTGACCAGGAAAAAAATATCCATTTTTGGAATCAAGGGGCAGAGTCAATTTCTGGCTATTCAGCGACCGAGGCCATAGGCCGAAAATGTTCCGATAAGCTTCTGGCGCCGATAGACGAGGAAGGTCGCCTGCTTTGTTCCAAGCTCTGTCCAGTAAACAAAGCCGTCTCGGAAGGTCTAACTCAACACCTGGAAATCTATATCCATCACAAGGAAGGCTATCGTCTTCCAGTCATGATGCGGATAATTCCTCTTCACAACTCCCGTCGAGAGGTCATCGGGTCGGCCCATATTTTCATCGATACTTCACCCCGTTTAAGCATGCCACCGCGAGCTGAGGAGCTTAATCGCCTCGACTTAATCGACCCTCAGACTCTAATCGGTAACCGCACTTTCCTTAAAGTTTATCTTCAGTCACGGCTTCATGAAATGCAAAAGTTTGGTCTCACCTTCGGCCTTTTGCTCATAGACATAGACCACCTGAGCGAGGTTAATGACCTCTACGGCCGGCTTACTGGCGACCGGATTATTGCTACCATTGCCAGAACTTTGCTGAGCAACCTTCGTTTTGTTGATGTCCTGGGTCGATGGGGAGACGATGAGTTCTTAGCAATCATAACCAACGTGGACGAGCCCAAGCTTGATGTGGTCGCTAATAAACTGCGCCTTCTAGTTCAAAATTCCTTTATTTTCACTAACGGCCGCTCCGTGAGCGCTACGGTTTCTATCGGCGCTACCCTGGCCCGTAAACGGGACAACGTGAAAGAATTGACCGAGAGAGCGGAAAAGCTTATGTACCACAGCAAATGGCTCGGCCGCAACCGGGTTTGCAGCAAAATAAGCAGTTCCCCTTAATTCTGTCAGGAAGCATTCCATAACCAACCAGTTAGCGGGTCTGGCGCCGAAAGTTGTGATCAAAGCGCAATCAGCCGTATCTCCGCTAAAAAATGACTCCGGTCTTGCCCTTTGAACAAAAAAGTATCCCCGTGGATTCAATTGCTGGCCCCGTGGTTAGAATATTTCACCACCCAGTCTGACGCCAGTAGGCATTGTATATTTATTCCTATCAATAACCGCAAGGACATTGGTACTGCCCACAGTGGGAGCGGCGAACCCAGAATAATAACCTGTGTGACCACCTACTGGTGCTTTATTATTTATAATTTCTATCTATTTTATAGATTTAATAGTATAATTGGGTTATGGGTGGAGGGAGGAGCCAGCCCTGGCGCTTGGGAATTATCGGCGGTGGTCCCGCTGGTTCTTTTTTTGCCCATTTTGCCCAGCGCTGGGCTAATCGCCTCCGCATTCCAATAAGCTTAACTATCTTTGACGGCAAGAGCTTTCAAAAAAGTGGGCCCTCCGGATGTAATCTCTGCGCCGGAGTCATCTCGCGCAGTTTGCAAGAACGGCTGGAGGAGGAAGGAATTTTTCTTCCCGCTAAGAGAATTATGAGCTGGGTTGAGGGCTACAGGGTTCACGTCCAACTTGAGTCGCTTCGCCTGACCTCGCCTCCCGACCGACAAGGAAAGGTGGCCACAGTGTTTCGCGGCAACGGACCAAGGTATGTTCGCTTCCCGGAGATTGTCAGTTTCGATGATTTTCTCCTGACCTGGGCTCAGGATGTCGGGGCTAAGGTGATTCCTCATCCAGTTCAAGCTCTTCGTTGGCCCCAAAAAGAAACTGAACCAATTATTGTCCAGTATGGAACTTCTACCTCTTCTCCGGCTGGAGAGGAGGAAGTCGAGTGGCTAATCGGCGCCTTTGGGGTTAACACTAATTTAGGCCAAAAGATTCAAAACCTGGGACTGGGCTACCTGCCACCACGCACTCGCCTTACTTTTCAGGCTGAATTAAAGTTTCCGGAAGAAATAAGACAAAAAATTATCGGCAACTATATCCATATTTTTTTCCCGCGGCATCGGCTTATACGTTATGCTACTTTGATTCCTAAGGGACCATTCACCACGCTTACTATAATCGGCTGGAAAGACGTCCAACCTGGAATTCTTCAAGAATTCTTCCAGTTGCCAGAAATAAAGAGTCTGTTACCCTTGGCCGAGCCCAGTTGTTTCTGTTATCCCCGCATTGTTGTTTCGGCCTGTCGGCCACCAAAAGGTTCTCGGTTTCTTGTGGTGGGCGATGCCGCTTTCTGTCGTTATTATAAAAATGGCTTAGAATCGGCTTTTCTGTCCGCTAAACTGGCCGCCGGAGCTATTTTTAGTCGCCTCCCGGATAAAGCCCCCAGCCAGGTTTATTATCACCTGGCGAGACAATTAATTGTTAAAGATAATCTTTATGGCCGAATCCTTTTCCGCTTGAACGATTTTATCGCTTCTTTTAGGCTTTTGACCTACTTCCACCTCTCTTTGGTCAAAAGGTCGGCGAATACTTTTCTTAGTCGAAAACTAAGAGAAATTCTTTGGGATATTTTCACTGGGGAAAAACCCTATCGACAAATTTTCAAAGCCTGTTTTCAGCCTCACCTGCAGTGGCAGTTGCTTAAATCCTTAGTGACTGAGATAGTTAATGCTAGGAAAAAAGAGATTACTTCTTCTGAAGTCCTTCCGTCTCGAAAGAATAATAAACTCCCTCCTTTGGGGGGCATCAATGAAACCAGCCCGTCTGGTCAAGAGGGCTGTTCTCTTCCATCTACTCAGGTTGATATAAATATAAAAGCCAATTCTGAGCGGCAAGCTATTTCTTCTCCTTTAGCCCAAAAAAACAATCTCCTTCCGCCCCCACCCTATTCTATCAAAGTGGCCGGGATTCAAGAATCCGCACAGCTCGATAAGAAAACAATCATCGTTATCGGCGGAGGACCCGCCGGGACCTCTTTTGCTATTAAACTAAGCCAGTTAGTTAGAAATCGTCCCCAACCTCCCCGAATTTTCCTCTACGAGGGAAAACCGCTGGAAAAAAAGAGTCACTATAACCAATGTTTGGGCGTTCTTTCTCCGCCTCTGCCCGAGTTAATGGAAAAAGACCTGGGAGTCCCTTCCCCTTGGTTTTTAGTTCAAAAAAGCATCCTTGGCTATTATCTTCATACAGAAAAAACAACTCTTCGTCTCGACGGCCTTCATGAGCCTTCCTATGCTTGCCGCCGGGTAGAATTTGATAGCTATCTTTTTCAGAAAGCAATTGAAAAGGGGGTGAACGTTGTTCGGGCACGAGTAGTTGATTTGGACCTTTTATCTGACGGCGTCATGGTTTATAGCGAAAGCAATAATATCAAGGCTGACCTGGTTGTTGGTGCTTTCGGTCTTGACGAGGGCATGATTAAGGTTATGGAACGGTTGACTCCTTACCGGCAACCAGATTGTCTTTCGTCCATTGTCACCAAGATTCACCCTGGTGAAAAGGCCATGGCTTCTTTTGGTCAATATCTTCATGCCTTTTTGCTTGCTTCCCTCCGCCAAGTCGAGTTTGGCGCTATTACGCCTAAGGGTAACCATCTTAGCCTTAATATAGCTGGTAAAGAGGTTAAAGCCACGGCCATGGAAGTGTTCCTAAGATTGCCAGCAGTCAGAAGAGTGCTCCCCCCAGGAAGCGAGAAATTTCTTGGCTCTCTGTCTTATTATAAAGGAAGGTTTCCCACTGGCCCCGCCCGGCATTTTCTCCTTCCCCGAATAATAATGGTCGGTGATGCCGCCGGACTTAACCGACCATTTAAGGGAAAGGGAATTAATTCCGCAATTCTTACCGGGGTGAGGGCGGCCGAGGCAGTGGCTGCTCATGGGCTAACCGCCAACATGGTCAGGGTGTTTCAAGCTAAATGTGCTGACTTGATAGCTGATATTCCTTATGGTCGAAGACTTCGCTGGCTGACAATTATTTTTACTAAATTAGGTCTGATGGATGGAATCCTAACTGAGGCCGAGAATGAACCGGCTTTAAAGCGAGCCCTTTTCCATATCGTCTCCGGTCAAAAACCTTACCGGACTATTTGGGAAGAAGAACGTACCCTCCGGCGCCTCCTCCGCCTCGCTTTTTCCCTTATCGCTCGCCGCCAGACTCCACCGACTCCCCCAAATTTTTAAACCGCCATTGATAATCTTTGCCTGAGGCTTTTTTAGGACATTCCTCGAATAAAGCTGAAAATTTCGTTTTTTAAGGTTTTCTAACCCGCAAGAAGAGTTTGCAAGGGCTCAAGACTTGCTGTCAAATTGAAGAACTATTTTGTACCCGGCGCAATTTTAAATTAGACCATAAACAAACATGGAGGAGGGAGGCTGGAAATTTAAAAATTTTGTGGTAAAATAAACCAAATGTCAGGCCCCGCGAAAAGCAATTTTGGTCGCGGGGAAGGATTTTTAACGCTTTCTTCTTCTCTTAATTCTATCTGTACTTCGATTCTCAACTTTTCTTCACCCTCGTTGCCGGCAGATCCACCCTTTCCTTTGGCTCGACCCATCTCTTCATCCTTAGCTTACTTAGTGCTTGAAGACGGCACGATTTTCGAGGGAATTAGTTGCGGTGCCCGAGGCGAGGCCCAGGGAGAAATTGTTTTTAATACCGCTATGACCGGCTACCAGGAAATCTTGACCGACCCCTCTTACCGCGGTCAGATTGTTGTCATGACCTATCCGCTCATAGGCAATACAGGGATTAATTTCGAGGACATAGAATCCCACCGGCCTTGGGTGGAAGGATTTGTTCTAAGGGAAATGGCTTCTGCGCCTTCTAATTGGCGAGCCAAGGAAAGCCTTCCTGCCTACCTGCAGCGTCATGGGATACCAGCCATTGAGGGAATTGATACCCGGCGTTTAGTCAAAATGATTCGCGAAGGCGGGGCCCAAAGAGCTTTCCTTACCACCCAAGCAGCCGACACAGAAACATTGCGCCGCCGTGTCCGAGAAGTTCCCTCGATAATCGGAGCTGACCTCGTTCGCTCGGTTACCTGCTCCTCAGCCTATTCTTTTGATGAAGGCGGATATGTCTGGCCGGATGGCTATATAAAGAAGGAGAAATGCCGCTTTAAGGTAGTTGCTATCGATTATGGGGTTAAACGCAATATTCTCCGTTCCCTTGTGGCTGCGGGTGCGGCCGTTACCGTTGTCCCGGCTACGGCTTCAGCGGAAGACATCCTCTCCCTTGAGCCTCACGGCATTCTTCTTTCCAACGGCCCCGGCGACCCAGAGCCGCTTGATTATGCTCTTGCCACTATAAGGCGTTTGGTTGCCCACGTTCCAATTTTTGGTATCTGTCTGGGCCATCAACTCTTGGCCCTCAGTCTGGGCGCTAAAACCTATAAGCTCAAATTTGGCCATCACGGGGCCAATCATCCGGTAAAAAATCTACTAACAGGGGAAGTGGAAATTACCTCACAAAATCACGGTTTTGCTGTCGATGCCTCTACTCTGCCCTCCGGAGCTCTCCTTACCCACCTTAACCTCAACGACGGCACGGTCGAGGGATTGGCTTATCCCCAACTGGCCGCTTTTTCAGTGCAGTATCATCCGGAAAGTTCTCCGGGACCCCATGATGCTCACTATCTTTTCCAGGAATTCATCAAGCTCATCGAAAAATTCAAGGCAAGCTCGAATGCCTAAGAGAACAGATATTGAGTCTATTTTAATTATAGGATCTGGGCCGATCATTATCGGCCAGGCTTGTGAGTTTGATTATTCTGGGACTCAAGCCCTTAAAGCTTTAAAAGAAGAGGGTTATCGTCTCATCCTGATTAATTCTAACCCCGCGACAATTATGACTGACCCGGAATTTGCCGACCGAACTTACTTAGAACCACTTACTGCGGCTTATTTAGAGGCAATTATCGAGAAAGAAAGACCCCATGGCCTCTTGGCTACCTTAGGGGGGCAAAAGGCCCTCAACCTGGCTATCGAGCTCGAGGAAAAGGGGGTGCTGGCTCGTTATGGCGTAGAGCTCTTAGGAGTTAAGGCTGATTCCATCCGCAAAGCTGAAGACAGAGAGCTTTTTCGCCGTTCGATGGAAAGGGTCGGACTAAAGGTTCCGGCTTCAGGCATAGCTTGTACCGTCAAAGAAGCCAAACAGGTGGCCAAAGAGGTCGGTTTTCCGCTAGTTATCCGCCCCTCCTTTACTCTCGGCGGCACCGGCGGTAGCCTCATTTACACCTGGGATGACTTTCATCACTTTATTCCTCTGGCTTTAGCCATAAGCCCAGTTTCCCAGGTACTTTTAGAGCAATCCATCGCCGGCTGGAAAGAATTCGAGCTCGAAGTAATGCGCGATAGCCGGGATAATGCGGTTATTGTCTGTCCCATCGAAAACCTTGACCCGATGGGCGTCCATACTGGCGATTCGATAACGGTGGCGCCCGCCCAGACTTTGACCGATAAAGAATATCAGCAGATGAGAGACGCCGCTATAACCATCATGAGAGAAATCGGAGTTACCTGCGGGGGGTCAAATATTCAGTTTGCCGTTAACCCGGAAAACGGCGCCATGATGGTCATTGAGATGAACCCCCGGGTTTCTCGCTCCTCTGCCTTAGCCTCCAAAGCCACTGGCTTCCCGATAGCTAAGATTGCCGCTAAATTAGCCGTGGGCTACACCTTGGACGAGCTCCTTAATGACATAACCAAGAAGACACCAGCTTGCTTTGAACCGGCCATTGATTATGTGGTCGTTAAAATCCCCCGTTTTGCCTTCGAAAAATTTCCTGAGGAGCCGGGTTCATTAACAACCCAGATGAAATCAGTGGGCGAAGTTATGGCTATTGGCCGCACCTTTAAGGAAGCCCTCCTTAAGGCTATTCGCTCTCTCGAATTTAATCGCTGGGGTCTGGAAAAAATTTTCGGCCACCTCGGTGACGAAGAGCTGGAGAAAAACCTGAGCCAGCCGCACTCCGAGCGCCTCTGGGCCATTGCTGAGGCCATGAGACGCGGTCTGACCTTGGAAAAGATATTTTCTTTGACCAAGATAGACCCCTTTTTCTTAGAGAACATCCGGGAGATAGTTTTTTGGGAAGAAAAAATAGAACAAGCTGGTTTCCGGTCTCTTGATGCCTCCCTCCTCTTCCAAGCCAAAAGATTGGGGTTTTCTGACCGCCGATTGGCCGACCTTCTAGGAATTAAAGAAGAAGCGGTCAGGGCGATCCGCTGGAAAGAAGGGATAAGGCCGATGTGGAAGGTTGTCGATACCTGCGCTGGCGAGTTTGCCTCCGAGACTCCTTATTTCTATTCTACCTATGAAGACGAGGATGAGTCACCTGAAATGAAAAGCGAGAAAGTGATCATCGTTGGCTCAGGGCCTAATCGTATCGGCCAAGGGATTGAGTTCGATTACTGCTGCGTTCATGGTGTCTTAGCGCTGCGGGACATGGGTATTAAGGCTATCATGATTAACTCTAACCCGGAAACGGTCTCCACGGATTATGATATTTCTGACCGGCTTTATTTTGACCCCGTCACTACGGAAGATGTCCTCGAAATTGCGCTCAAAGAAAAGCCCGCTGGCCTCGTCGTCCAGTTTGGCGGTCAGACGCCTCTTAAGATTGCTTTGGGATTAAAAGCTTACGGGATTAATATCCTGGGAACTTCCCCGGAAATGATTGATATTAGCGAAGACCGGGAAAAATTCGACGTCTTTCTTGAGCGCCTTGGCCTCATCCGACCCCGCAACGGTACTGCCCGGACAATTAATGAAGCTCTCAGCGTGGCGGCCAGAATAGGCTATCCGGTTCTTATCCGACCGTCCTATGTGTTAGGCGGCCGGGCGATGAAGGTTATTCATAATGAAGAGGATTTAGAAAAATATCTCCAAGCTATCGCTGAATACATGGGCGAACATCCTTTGCTTATAGATGAATTTTTAGAAAATGCCGTGGAGGTCGACGTCGACCTCCTCAGCGACGGTGAGGATGTCTTCGTGGGAGGTATTTTAGAGCACATCCAGGAGGCGGGAATTCATTCTGGTGATGCCACGATGGTTTTGCCACCATATTTTCTGGCTGATAGGTTAGTAGAAGAAATTCGGCGACAGGTGGTTTTAATGGCCCGAGAGCTAAAGGTGGTTGGATTAATGAATGTTCAGGTGGCCGTCAAGGGAAGTCGTATCTATATCCTGGAGGTAAATCCGCGGGCTTCAAGAACCGTGCCTTTTGTTTCTAAGGCCACGGGAATACCCCTGGCCAAGGTGGCGACTCGTCTGATCATGGGTCAAAAACTGCGCGAAATGAAATTAGCCCCCGCCAACCATAATTTAATCGCGGTCAAGGAAGCGGTTTTTTCTTTTGATAAATTCCATGAAGTCGACCCTGTCCTCGGTCCGGAAATGCGTTCGACTGGCGAATCCATCGGCATTGACCGCTATTTTGGCTTGGCCTTCCTTAAGGCCTTAGAAGGAGCAGGGTTTCAACTTCCGAAGCGAGGCCGAGTTTTTGTTAGCGTTCCCGATGAAGACAAACCACGACTTCTCCCGCTGGTGGAAAAATTGGATTCCCTCGGATTTCGCTTCACGGCCACCGAAGGAACCGCCCAATATTTAAAGCGGCATGGGTTTAAAACGGCGACCGTCGGCAAAGTTTCGGCCTCTCGCCATAATATCTTAGACGACATAAGAAAAGGCTGGGTAAGCCTAATTTTTAATACTCCTAATGGCAAGCAAGAAATGGATGACGCCCGAGTTATCCGCCATGTTGCCTTTAGTTATCGCGTACCTTGCTTCACCACGATTCCTTCCGCCAGTGCGGCTTGTGCCGCTATCGAGTTACGAAGAAAAAATGTCCCCGAAATCTACTGCCTCCAGGATATTCATCGTCTTCTTTTCTAAAGCAGACAATGTTCAGATTATTCGGTTTTAGGCCACCAAAGACTTAAAAAGGGTTTAAATCAGAGCATCAAGGCGAGTGTTATGAAAACGGCGTGTCCGTAGGTTTAGCCAAGGAATTTTTGGAATTAACAAAACCGAAGCTCAGGACTTTAAACGTAAGGCAAAAAATTGAAATTTTTCTCTTAGCGCCGGAAATAATTTCAGTCTTAGAAGCCAAACCCCAAGGAGTTCAGGGCCGCAATTAGTCGGCTACTTAAAGCCTCGCCCTATCATCTCAAAAAAGAAAAAATGTCTTTAGCTCGGGAAAAATTTTCCCTCGCGCCCCAAATTATGACTCATAACTCCCGCTTTGAGAGCTATTTACCTCGAACCACTCTAATGCCAACATAATCCGGAGCGGGCTCAAAGGGAACGCCCTTCTGGTCAGCGGGACGGTCAGCACTTCCGCCCAGGGGCTTAGGCTTTCCATCCTTGCTGATGCCCCATTCTGCGACGTTGCCTCCCAAGTCAAAAAGATAATCCTCTTCATCGGAGCCAACGCCGGGAAAACTACCCACTTCTTTCAGTAACCCGGCGCTGTCGCCAAGCTCTTTTACCTTGGGTTTAAGGCGCAAGGCATCATCAGGGTTTAGTCTGTATCCAGCCCAGTAATCGAGAGTGTTTTCCTCGCTCCGAGGCTCATACAGCTTGGCCACTTCCTCTTCCTTGGGCAAACGCCACGGTTCACCAGTAATCTTAGTCAGCCATTCAACATAAGCTTGCGCTTTTTCAAAGCTAATTCCGTTAGCCGGATAATTTTCTGTTCCCGCGGGAAATCTGTAGGAAGGGTCAAAAGCAGCCAATTGGGCCCGAGTTACTTCAAACCGACCGATGGACAGGTTACCTCTTTTAATAACTTCAGGAACGAGCTCGCCACTCCCTACCTTCACGCCAAAAAGCGCCCCTTCCCGGGCAGCCTTTTTGAGCCGGAGCGACCAACTGAGCGGCGAATCCTCCTTGAAGGCTTCGTTTTTCGCTTGGTAGGTTTTAAAGAAATACTGGTCAAACCAGGCCATCTCCTCCTCTACTTTCCGCAACTGATGACTGAATTGACGAAGCCCATGGGGTTCACCAGGAAAAAGGATAAATTTTACCGGCACCTTACCCAAATGATAAAGAGCCCGATAATGCGACCAGCCTTGGTCAGTAGGAACATTCCTGTCTTCGGTGCCAAAGAAGATAATCGTCGGTGCCTCCACCCGGTCTAATTTAAAAAATGGCGACAACCTCACGTAAAGCAGCGGGTCCTCAAGCGGTGATTTGCCAAAATAGAAAGTATCAAAGGAATGGCCAAAATCGACGTTGGCCCAATCGCTGATAAACTCCACGTCGCCGGCGCCGGCGCCAATCACTTTGTAGCGTTTGGGATTATGAACACATAACCCGATGGAAAGAATTGACCCATTCGACCAGCCAAAAGACCCAATCTTTTCTGGGTCAATCAGCCCCCTCCCAATAAGAAAATCCACGCCCTTTTCAATATCCTCGATTGGATACTCATAATACTTACCGTTCTTAATCGATTCGACAAACTTGAGCCCGTAATTAGAACTGCCGTGATAATTAGGTTTAAAAACAAAAGCTCCCCGCTGGCAGAGAAGCTGCTGAGGATAGGCATAGCTTTCATCCCAGGCGTCCATATCCGCACCAGCCGGACCGCCGTGAGGCGCGGTGAAAAGAGGGTATTTCTTCCCCGGCTGATAATCCTTAGGATAGTAAAGAATTCCCTCGATTTCCTCTCCCAAGGCGCCTTTCCAGCGCACCACTTCTGTTTTCGCGATGAATTTCTCTTTAAAGGATGGGTTAAGGTTAGTTAGCTGGACGGGGCCAACAATAGCCTCCTGAGCTAAGGAGCCAGCATACCATTGGGGAGGAAGACTGGCGGTCGTATAAAGATAAACAATTTTCTGACCATCTTCGCTCAGGGCAAAATCAAAAATGTTCGCGGCCTGCTCTCCCCTAATATCGGCTTTTTTCCATTCCCAGCCGCTCTTGGTGTACCGAGCTAACTTCAATCTTACCCCGTCAGCCAGAAGCGCCATAAAACCGTCGGGGGTTATCGTTATATCCCTCTCGGCCAAGCCATTTGGCCAGCTCAGGTTAACCTGAGCTAAGCGGCCCGAAGACACTTCATAAAAATAAAGAACCGCAATCGAGGCGGTAAAAAAGCGAGGGTCGTTAGTGAAAGGAGCAACGAGATAAAACCCAGAACCATCCTTCGCCCAGTTAAACGACTGGGGAACAATTCTTTGACCGGCAAACAACTCTTTTTTCTCGCCTGTTTCCAAATTAAAGAGAAAAGTTTTAGGCAGGATTCGGTGGTCCCATTCAAAACTCAAATACTGCTGATGACTGCTGACGGCCATTTTCCCGTTAGGCGAAGGAGCCCAGACGCTGATAAAATCTTTATTATCGGTGAGCCGAGTAATCTTTTTATCTTTCACGGTCAATTTAAACAGCCTCACGGGTGGTTCATGTTCGACGTCGTCAATGACCTGCGAGGTATCTTTCTTTTTCTTTAATTCTTGTTCATACAACGTCGGGTCTTCCTGGGCGCTAAAAATAATCGTCTCGTTATCAATCCAGTAATAATTGCGTATCCCGCGGCTGAGCTCCGTCAAGGGATAGGGCTCGCCACCAAAAGGATTAATCAGCCAGAGCTGCGAACCGGCCACATCCGGTTTCGGCTTGGGCAGAGGTCGAGAGCTAAGAAAAGAAATCAGACTTCCGTCAGGGGACCATTTCGGCCGAGAATGGTTTTCGGAAGTCCTGGTGAGCTGGGTCTCTTTTCTTGTTTCCAGGTTGGTTAAGAAAAGGTTGGAGATGCGGCCGTTTTTCTCCTTATCCATCCGGCTCTTAACCCAGACAGTCCATTTCCCGTCAGGCGAAATCTCCCAGTTGGAGGCAGACTCCGCCAAGATAATGTCTTCCGCAGTCCAGAGCTTAGCCTGCTTTCCTTCTTGAGAGGAAGGTTCTTCCTGAGCTAAGACTAAAGTAGGACCAGGCTTTATTGCGGCCACGATGAATAACAACAAAAAGAATCCTGAAAATAAACCTAACCAGACTTTTCTCATGCGGCCTCCTTTCATCCAGAAATGACTGTTTAAATATAACAAAACCGGGGCTAAAAATTAACGACTATCCTAAATTTTCGAGTAAAAGCGATAAGATTAAAATTCCAAGAGTTCGTTAGAATCCTTAAAAAAGGGAAACATTTAAGGCGACACCAATTTTCTTCCCACGCTTAGGGTCTCCCTTGCTCGGCTCTGGTTCGTAAATTTTGGGCCGTAAATTTTCGCCGCCAATGGGTTCCCTTGAAGCTCGATTCAACAAGGCTGAGAGCCAAAATCTTTATTATAAGCCCTGCGATCGCCTGGTTAACCCCATAACCTATCCTGGCAATACGAATGACGCAAAGATTAAAATGAAGAATAGGGAAAAATGGGGGAGCGAAAAATTTGGTAAATATTTGAGTTGTCACCAATTCTATTGTTTTAAATGCCGCTCTTCAAAACTCTTTTTTGAGACCAGATTATAATCAATTAGCGCCAATAATTATTACCAGAAAATAATATAGAGTATTAAGGTAACGGCAATAATTAAGGGACCAAGCCAACGGAGAGCAGGCGCGGGACGGAGGTCAAAATTAGCCTGAACCGGCAGCTTTTTCGGCTCAGGAAGCGGCTTCAGCCAAGTTATTATCGCCATTATAATAATAAGAATAACAAAGGTAATGGCCATCCGGTTAAGAAAGGCGATATACCCAAATTTCCATTGCAAAAAGCCGTAGAGAGGCACACAGCCTAAAAGAGAAGCCAGACCGGCCACAGCCGGCGTCCGCCGACTAAAAAGACCAAAAACAAAAGCGGCCAAAATGCCGGGAGAAATATAGCCTTGAAATTCCTGGATGTAGTTAAAAATGCCTTTAAATTTAGGATTGGCCAAGTGAGGAGCGAGGAGGCAAACTAAGAATACAAAAATTAGCGTCGCAAGACGGCCTATTTTGACCAAGGACTCGCCGCTGGCATCTTTCTTGAGATGCCGCTTATAGAGGTCCATGGTCAAGAGCGTAGAAACTGAATTCAGCAAAGAACCAAGGGTACTGATCACCGCGCCGGCAATGGCGGCGAGGATAAAACCACGAAGGCCAGGTCCGACCAGGTTTCTGATAAGCAATGGATAGGCCATGTCGGTGGTGGCTCCTGGAGCTGTTAGCCTGTCTCGGAAAAGCTGGTAGGACATAATTCCGGGAAAAATAATGATGAAGGGGATAAGAAGCTTAAGAAAGGCTGCCCAGATGATTCCTAACTGACCCTGCCGCAGACTGCGGGCCGCCAAGGTCCGCTGCGTAATGAATTGATTTAAACCCCAGTAATAAAAATTAGGAATCCACAGACCAACAACCAAGGCTGTCCAGGGGACAACCGGGTGACTGGAGGGGAGAATGACATGGAGTTTCTCAGGGTTGGCAGCCAAGAAAGCCTTGACCCCACCAACAGCCTTGAAGCCCAGCACCATGACCACCAAGCCGCCTAAAATGAGACCCGAGCCCTGGAAAAGGTCAGCCCAGGCGACGGCTTTTAGGCCTCCCCAAGTAGTATAAACGGCGGCAATGACGCCTATCAGCCAAACAGACAGAGTGAGGTCAAGGTCAAAAATGGTGTGAAGGGCCAAAGCCCCTGTATAAACTACTGCGGCAATACTTACGGCTACATAAACAATCACTTGATAAAAAGCCATAATTGCCCTGGCAGCCGGGGAATAGCGGTATTCTAAGAACTCGGGAATGGTATAAATGCCGCTCCGTAGAAATTTGGGGAGAAAAAAGGCGGCAACTAAAACCAGAACAACGGCTGCCATCCACTCATAGCTGGCTACGGCCATTCCCGCCATTCCAGCTCCCTGGCCTGACATCCCCACGAAATGTTCGGTAGAAATGTTGGCGGCAATCAAAGAAAAACCGATTAACGGCCAAACTAAGCCTCGGCCGGCCAGGAAAAATTCCTCGCCGGTCCTTTCCCGGCGGCTCTTGTACATACTCACGCTGACCACGATGAGGAAAAATAAAATAAACACCGACAAATCAGCCCAGTGAAGCGCCATGGCTACCTCCTCAGGCCTCCCATAAGCAAGGGCCTTATTCCTCGGTCGGGATATTATCCTTAAGAGCCAAGAAAAAACAAGTCCTGCTGAGCGTTTAATTTTGACGTGGAGTTAAGGTTCAGCGCTGTGCGCCCCATTTTCTTTGGTCAAATGAGAATCAGTAAAAAATATTTAATATTTTTATAATTCATAGGCCAGCAGACTCAGAGATAACCTACGCGGGAAGCGGCTCTTTGCCTTCCCCCTATTTCGAGATTCTGCCCAGGTTTACTTATGAAAATACTAATAAAGAAAAAGAGAAATAAAGACAATTTTTGAACAGATAATTAGTTGGTTGGCTAGCTAGCTGGCTGAATGAATGAATGAATGAATGAATGAATGAATGATTGATTGATTGATTGATTGATTGATGGTGCTACCTAATTGCTTATTAACGGCATTGCCTGATTAAGGCCTCAATTTTTTCTTTTTCGCTGACCGATATATTTTTCTTCACCTCCAGGTATCTCTCTAAATATTTTAAGGCCGCCTTTTTATCCCCAAGTTCAAAATATGTGAGGCCAAGGTTATAGAGAGAGAAATCATAATTGGGGTTTAGCTCGAGCGCTTTTTGCCAGCAGGCGATGGCCTCCTCGACTTTACCCAGCTTCTTATAAGCCCCGCCTAAGCCGTTATAGGCGGAAACTAACTCTGGGTCGAGGGCAATGGCCTGCTTAAAATAATTAAGGGCTTTATTCAGGTCCTCGGTTTTTTTATCGCGGAGAAAAAGCGACAGCTGGAGCGACCCTAAATTATTAAAAACAAGAGGATAATCAGGGTCAAGGGAAAGGGCCTGCTGGTAAGCTTCCAAGGCTTTTTTATAATCGCCTTTGCCCCAATAGGCCATGCCTATGTAATTCCACATCTCGGGGTCGAAATCCCATAAATTAATCCCAACTTCTAAGACTGAAATAGCTTCGTCATATAAACCCGATTCAGCCAGAAGGATGCCAAAGGTGCTAATAATAGAATAACTTTGGGGGTTTTGGGCCAACCCTTCCCTTAAAACCTTGATGGCCTCGCGAAGCCGTCCTTCTCGCTTATAGATTGTGGCCAAATAGGAATAAGCTAAATCAAAGGTCGGTCTGTCGGCCACTATTTCTTTGAGCGCCGTAATGGCCTCCTCTACTTTTCCCCGGTGATAGCCACCCATGGCCTTAGCAAATTTTTCCTGCAAAGGAAGAAGCGTTTTTAGGTCATCCTCAGGGCCAAAGGTTTTCTTGAGCGAAGCCGCTGGCTGGGCGACATAGCCTAAGCTTCGCAACTTTTCCATCGTCTCGGCATCGATAACCTGTCCACCCTCTCTGTTTTTCGCACTGGAAAGTGCTTTCTCTAAACTCGCCAATTTTTGCTGATACTTGTCTAATGGCACCTGCAAAATGAGGTTATTCTTTTCTTCGAAATCCCGCTCCAGGTCATAAAATTCAGGTAGCGGGGAATCGATAAATTTCTTTTTAGACTCAAAATAGCCTTTTACCGGAGCCCAACCCCGGTTGTAATAAGCATAAAGAGCCTCAAAATAAACCCGACGTGGCGGTGATTTCTTTCCCTTAAGCAGGGGTAAGAGCGAAACCCCTTGCAGGTCAGCGGGTTTACTGCTGCCCAGAATGTCGCAAAGAGTGGGGAAAATATCGATATGAAAAACATAATCATCAATTCTTTGGGGCTTGATGGCCGGACCGCTGATGATTAACGGAATCCACAACGTGCTGTTATAGGCAAAATAACCGTGCGTTGACTCGCCGTGCTCGCCCAGAGATTCGCCATGGTCGCCGGTCAAAATAATAATAGTTTTTTCTAAAAGATTATGGCTTTTTAAATACGCAAATAGGCGGCCTAACTCAGAATCAACGAAGGCTACTTCCCCTGAGTACAAATCCTGGTTAAACCGGCTCTTGAACGGTTCGGGGGGGTTATAAGGTTGATGTGGGTCCCAGACATGGATAAAGGCAAACCAGCGACCAGACTGGGCTTTGAGCCAATTAAGAGCCACATCGACCACCTTATCCGCCGTTCTTTCGATATAAAAAAACTCTTGCCGGGCTTTGGTGCCGTAGTGGTCGTCATAGACATCAAAACCCTGGTTCAGGCCGAAGCGGGAATCTAAGGGGAAAGCTCCCACAAAGGCGCCCGTTGCATAGCCTTGGCCTTTTAAGTATTCGGCCAGCGTCAAAATATCCTCACTCAGGCGGAAACGGGCATTATCATGAACCCCATGATAAGGAGGCGTAACCCCAGTGAGCAGGTTAATATGGGAAGGTAAGGTGAGGGGGGTATGGGCAAAGGCTCGATTGAACACCACTCCCCGAGAGGCCAGCTCGTCTATGTTTGGAGTCTGAAGATAACGAGGGGTATAACAGCTGAGCCGGTCAGGCCTGATGGTATCAATGGAGATAAGGAGAACATTGGCAGCTCCGGTTTTGGCCGCACCTAAAGTATTACTCCCGATTAGAATGAAGCCGCCAATTATCAGGCTCAGAAGAAATAAGGCCATACCTCGACTTAGTTGGTGGCAATTTAGCCCTTGTCTCATTTTGGCCTCTTCTTAAAGCTGCCTATGTTTTTAAACCGCTTTTCTGAAAGCTCCGGCTAACGCCTAAGATTTCTTTTTCTCCACATTGATTCCTGACTTTTCATCTCCTTCGTCCATTCTACCATCAACTAATTTCAGGAATTACTTTTATTTCTTTATAATTCTTTATAACTAAATATTTTCCCGACCGCCAACCGGCCTTACTAACTCATCAGTTTAACCTTTTTCTTTTTCCCTTTCTTTTTATTGCTTCTAAATTTCTTTATTATTTTCCTTTTCTTTTTCTACTTTCGGCTATTTCGTTATTATAATTTTTTCTTAGTTTGAACCTAGCTTCTTTGGATTCGTTTGATAATCAACTATTCTCTTATACGTTGTCCATTTACTTTTTCTTCAAATACTCGATAAAACCCTTCACTTGATTGGCTCTTTCGGAATCAGCGTCAAACTTAAGATAAGTTTCGAATTCCCTCAAGGCCTCTTCATTTTTTCCCAAAGTAATATAGGCCAGTCCTAAGCGATAGCGAGCGTCGAGAAAATCATCCTGGAGGGTGATAGCCTTCTGGTAATATTTTAAAGACTCTTCATAAAGCGCGTTTTCATAAAAAGAATTGCCCATATTATAAAGAACAATCGGGTCGTCGATCTCTTCAAATTTTATCTTGCCGTACCAGTTAAGAGCCTCCTCTTTCTGACCCATATTAAGATAACTATTACCTATGCCGAGCAAGGCATTTTTATTATCCGCCTGACTAGTCAAAACTTTTTGATAATATTCAATAGCCGTTGGATATTTTTCCAGCTGAAAATAGCAATGGCCAATGTTCAGGTTGATAATATAGGCTTCGGGTGCTTGTTGCAGAATTCCCTGAAAGACCTGAATCGCCTCTTCATATTTCTTTTCATCAAACAAGCTATTGCCTTTTTCCAGGGCGGCTTTAATTTCCTCGGTCACCACCAGCCCTTCAATTTTCTTAAGTTTGACCTCAATATCAGGGTTCTTCCCCCATTCATTGACCTCGACGCTTATTTTTTTGGGCTCATAGCCGATTTTGTCAAAATCTATATTCCACTTGCCACCCCTAATCCACATTGCCCTCCATTCACCGTTTTTGTCAGTTTCGGTATTAAAGCCGCTGGCGGCCTTCAAACAAAACAGCTTCACTCTGACTTTTTCCAAGGGCTTGCCGCTTTCATCATAGACAAATCCCCTAATCTTTCCCTTACCTTGGTACCCCTGAGCTATAAGAGGGGGATTAACCAGAATTACCCAACTTAGGACAAAAATTAGGCTTGTAGCTGCTTTTCTCATTCCGACCTCCTCATCCAGCAGACAATACCTAAACCTCTTCTTCGGGTCTAAATTATTTTTCAAAAGACCCAAATTCAGCGCTAACCAAAACCTTTCTATCCGGCTTCATAAGAGCTTTCACTTTTAATCGTCATACTTAATCTTGCTAAATTATTATACTACATCTTTGAGGCCAAAGTTATTAAATTAGAAAGAGTCTCTTTTGGCCAAAAAGGGTAGCAGTTGAGTTCTTTGCAGGCTGTATTAAATTAACTCGCTTTATTTCTTTAGCCTAAAAAAGCAAGAAACCATAAACCTAAATCCTCTCAAGGTCTGCTCAGTCATTGTAGCCATTGAGTTTTTTAGGAAAATATTTTTTATAAAATCTTAGACCGCTAAAAAAAAGGAGCCCTCCCTTCAGGGAGGGCTCCCGTTATTCTTCAGACTTCAGTTGTTCTTAGAACGAGAAGCGAGCACCAAAACGGAAGACGCAGGGGTTAAGAATTCTTACTGTCTGGTTATAGTCAACTGCGGTCAGGAGGTTCTGTTTCTTCAAGGCGATATTGTTATTGGTTACATTGAAAGCGTCCACGGAAAGAACAACCTTGCCAGTTTCACCGATGGCGAAAGTTTTTTCCGCTCTTAAGCTGAGTTCCCAGAACATAGGCAGTCTGTTATCACCCTGTTTCCCAGCATAAATTCTGATTGACCCAAAACCAGGGATAGACGTTCTAATGTAACTCGGTAAAGCATAGCCATCACGAATCTGGAGGGTGCCACTGAGGTTGACACCAAAGGGGAATTGATACAAACCAGAAAACTTGCCCATCCATCTGGAGTTGACGAAAATATCAGTTAAACCAGACCCGCCGCTTTGAGGCGCCACCACGCCACCATCGTAGAAGGGCATATTGTTTACCCCGCCCCAATCATATTCGCCGTTATAGTAGAATCTCCAGTCAGCATAGGTGAAAGAAGCGTACATCATCCAGCGATTGGAGAAGCGTTTATTCAAGACGAGCTGGACGGCATAATAGCGCTCATAGGCTTTATCCGAGTTGGTGCGGTAATAAGCATAGGGGGTAGGCCGGCGGTAAAGGGTTCTTGTTTCGCCCGTTAAAGGAAAGGTATAGGTCTTATAAACAGTGTAATCTGCCTGAGTATAGAGCGAGCCATCTTCCTTCATCGGGACGTCCCAGACTAAGCGATGCCGCTTTTTCGCGAAGAGCTCCAGGGAAACAGCAAAGTCAGTCAGGACTTCTTTCTGATAGGAAATAGTTAATTCATCTAACAAAGGGGAATTGAACTTGGGGTCGATTTCGTTCGGGTTTTCCAGAGTAGCCGGGTCATAAGGATTGATGCCGCTATACCAGAGCCAGTTATCAGGGTCGTAAATATTATTGGTAAGGTCCCAGCCAAAGAGCTCGTTCTCGGTGACTTTGCCGTCGTGATTCAGGTCATTCCAGTAAAGGTCAATTTCTGACCAGCCCGCCGGATTATCAAAGTCAGCTGTATACCAGTAAGCCGCTTGCGAACCGTAACGAGCAATGGAGAATTTAAGGACATCTTTTCCCGTACCAAAAATGTCATAAGTAATGCTCAAGCGAGGTGATAATACTTTCCATCCTACCCCTGGGTCATACTCGTCAATGGTAATATCTCTTAAGAAATAGGCCAGGAACGGCGCTGCAGGTTGATGTTCATTTTTAACTTTTGATTTTTCGCGGTCATAACGCAATCCAAGATTGAAGGCAAAACGGCCCGCGGTAATTGTGTCCTGGAAGAAGGCAGACATCCTGTCCATCCAATAATTGATGTAATAATCGCGATGAATCCAGATCTCTTTATATGGGTCGGTGACATCGTATTCAACGATAGTAACGTTGCCTTCATAAAGGTCGAAAGTGGTAACAGTGGCAGTTAAATAGTCAACACCGAACTTAATTTCATGGTCAGCCCCGAAAAGTTTTTCCTTGAAATAGGTTCCTGTAGCTACAACATTCAATTGATTCCTATCCGTTCCATAGTAGTCAATGTTGCCAGAAACAAAGAAAGTTGGGTCATAGCTAATCCACATGTACTTGCCGGAGCCCCTTTGGGTTGGAGTCAGGTAGAAGCCGCCGTCTGTATAAATAGCCTTGGCTGTCAACAGGAGATTGCCAATAATCTGCTCGTCTTCAAACTTATAGATGTATCCTGGGCCAGTCTGGTTCCACATGGTTTCAGGAGCCTGATATTCAACTCCCCAGTTTGTCCGGTTCCATTTGAGCTTGTTATCATATTCAAGGAAAGCTTCAGCCCGATTACCTTTAAAGGGATGCAGGTTGAGCTTGCCATAGCCACTCAGCAGCCAGGTTTTGTCAGTAACTCCCTTTTTCAAGGTCAGAGAATCAATGTCCTGAATTCCCCAGCTTCCATAGAACCAGAATTTATCCCTGATTATGGGGCCACCGAAATTAACACCATAAAGATAAATCTTGTTGACGCCAGAACCCGTGTATCCCTTCGCTTCTAAGTCGCTGGGGATATTCTTGAGCTGCCATTCTTTCTGGGCGGCGTCTAAATAAAATTCGCCCGCGAAATTATTTCCGCCTCTTTTGCTGATAATATTCAGCTGAATGCCTCCGGTGGGGTTGGTCACGTCATTAACGCCGTAATTAATGACCAGCTCTTCGTAGCCGGCCAGATTAACATAAGCGGGCGCGGCCCCCAGAGCTGACATATCAGTAATATTTCCACCATCAATTGACCAGGTATTGTCATTGCCCGATGAACCATGGCCATAATAGGACGATTGCTGTCCGGCTTCATTGCCACCGACGTCTTCCCTATCGACAAGAACCCCAGGAGCTAATTGCATAATAACCCAGGGGTTGCGAGCCGTGGGCAAGTCCATGAGCATTTCCTTCGAGACTCTTAAGCCAACCTGAGCTTTTTTAGTGTCAATAACGGGGGTGACGGCGGTAACGGTTATTTCTTCTGAAATCGGGGCCATCTCCATCGTGATATCAAGGCGATAATCCTTGCCGAACTCAACGATGATGTTCTCCCGAACTACGGTTTTAAATCCCTGGAGCTCAAACTTTAGCTTGTAGTCGCGAGCGACTGGTAGCCGAGGAAACCTAAATAAGCCTGACTCCGAGGTGACGACGGTTCTCTCAGGGTAATAAGCCGACGAGACAGTTACGCTTACTCCGGGCAACGGGTTGCCATCCTGGTCAACAACGGTGCCATAAAGAGAACCGTAGTCTTGAGCGTAGACAAAGGCGGCAATCATTATTAATGATGCCGCCAAGATCCATAACTTTTTCATCTCCCTTCTCCTTTTTTTATTTGCTGAAACATTAGCCACTATTAACCCTTGCCTTTTGCTCTTAATTCCACTCTCACCTCCTTTCCTAAGGTTTTTATTAGCGCCGGCCTAAAATCGAAATAAATAAAGAAGGCCCTCATCAATATCAAGGACTGGCCTCCATCATCTACTTTCCTTTATTATAGCGTAAATTCTTTTCTTTTAAGATCTTTTTAGCCATTTTTAAGCAAATTAAAACGGTAACCTTCTTATTTATATGCATATTTCATGCCAACTCTTGGTTAAATTTTAACTCTTTTATTTTCAGCAACTTACAGGCCAAGAACGCTCTTTTTCGGTGCCAATAAATTCAAAATATCGAATTTATTCACTTCTTTGAATTCGGCTTTTTGAATTTACAGCAGGAAAACCGTTCTCAAAGAAAAATATAACGTTGTTTTTAGCCCCTTTACTAACCTAGTAAAAGCCGAAGTTCGCCTATATAAAATAAAATATATTAAATTCATTTTTCTTCATGGGACTATGAGAACTATTCTTTGGTTAATCTTTTTCTTTACTCCCTATAAAAATCTTGAGTTTAAACAAGCCTTAGGCGGGAAGGGCTATTTCTTGGTGGCAACCAGGCCATAGCGACGCAGGAGGCAGCCTTTTTTTAACAATTTCATTATTTTAAAAGCATGTTTTTCGAGTTCGGGAAGCAAATTCTGAGGCGAAAGCCCATGAGGCTCAAGTCTTGGCTGGCCCTTTTCCCAGCGGATTTCAACGCTATACCGCTCCACTAAGAGCAGCCAGCCTGAGAAGCTCAGCACCCGACTCATTTCTCTCAGAGCCTGAAGCCAATCAGGCGTATGATGGAGCATATTCAGGCCTAAAACTAAATCGAAACAACCGTCAGGAAAGGGCAGAGAGAGGGCGTCGGCTTGAACCAAAAAAATTTGCCTGTTGCTTCCCAATTCCTGGCGAGCCAAACTCAAAGCCTCAAAATCAAGGTCGACGGCCACTACAGAAAAGCCCAATCTTTTCGTCAAATAGTCGGCCACTAGGCCTCTTCCACAGCCAACTTCCAGGGTTCTTCGGGCGGCGCTGGGAGAAAACGGCACGAGAAGTTTCTCCGCCCACTTTACCGAACGAGCGGCGTGACTGGAATCGAGGTAACGCTTCCTTTGCTGTTTTTTTATTAAATCCATAAACATAATATATTAAAGAAATAATATTTTCGCCACAGTCTTTTTTTTCTCTTCTCTGCACTCTTCAGAAGGAACATCTCCTCTGGCGGCGATTATACCTAACGATGTCTTCCTAAGAGGTAGGGTAAATTATTGCTTGTCTAAACGCAGCCAGAACAAGCCAGGGAAATTAGTCTCGCTCAGTTTTTAACTTCGAATTTAGCCAAGCAAAAAATCTCTTCTTTTTTTGGCCCGCCACAGGCTTTGAATCTTGAGCTCAGCAAAAGGGGCTTTAGTGTGAGTGAGTGAGTGAGTGAGTGAATCAATCAATCAATCAATCAATCAATCAATCAGCATTATATTCACGCCATGATTTTCAATAAATCTTGCGCCGAAATCCCTTTACGAAGTCGACAAATAGAAAGCAGCGGGAACCTTAAAGGTTTTTTCTGCGTAATTAATAAAGGATAACAAAACGTGTCTCTGCCATTTCGAAGGCCTAAACGGAACAAGGCCGGGCTCGAGGCATCGTTGCGCAAGGCTCCGAAGATGGAGGAGAGTTAAGAAATTTATTAATTGAAGAGGTAACGGATGAACGTCAGGAAGCCAAACCGAGGTGAATTAGTCAGGTGTAAAAAGGTTAGTCAGAAGAGCATCGAGACAAGAGAGGCTCTCAGTTTTCGCTTGGGCTCGGGAGGATTAGCTCTTACTTCAATTATTGCTCTCGCTTACTCTCTTTTATTTCTGTCTACGCTTTTTTTCATCCTCAGCCAGCCGCTCTCTGCCCAGCCTCCACTCTCTCAGTCTCCTGAAGCGCCGATAAAAAAAGTAAAAGCCCTAAGAATCGAGGAACCAATTCAGGTTGACGGACGTTTGACAGAAAAAGTCTGGCAAAATGAGCCGGCGCGCGGTTTTACTCAGTCAGACCCTCAGGATGGTGCTCCTGCCACGGAAGAAACCGAGGTCTGGGTGGCATACGACGAAAAGGCTATTTATATTGCTGCTTTCTGCTTTGATTCTAACCCCAAAGGGATCTCCCTTCTCTTGGGGCGTCGAGATAGCCGGGTTGATTCCGATTGGTTTATGGTCGCCATCGACCCCAATTTAGACCGACAAACTGGGTACCTCTTCGGAGTCAACCCGGCTGGCGCTATCCAGGATGCAGTTCTCTATAATGATGTCGAGCGTGACTTTACCTGGGATGCGGTTTGGGAAGCCAAGACAGTCATCAATAACCACGGCTGGACAGCAGAAATTAAAGTTCCCTTTAATCAAATCCGGTTCTCCCGCCAAGAAAAATATATTTGGGGAGTTAATTTTCGCCGGGTCATCAAGCGCAAGAACGAAACGGCAAGCTTTTCCTGGGTTCCTAAAACCGAGCAAGGCTTCGTTTCTCGTTTTGCTCACCTAGAAGGCCTGGCCGCTATTTCTCCAGGCAGGAATATTGAGGTTCTTCCTTATTCAGTCGGCCAGAGCCAATTCCGGCCGGCCGAAGAGGGCAATCCCTTTGAAACAGGCTCAAAATACCGAGCGAACCTCGGCCTCGACCTTAAAGTTGGGCTGGCCAGCAATCTCACTCTCGACCTAACCTTTAACCCTGATTTTGGCCAGGTAGAAGTCGACCCAGCCGTGGTCAATCTTACGGCTTACGAAACATATTATCAGGAGAAAAGACCCTTTTTTATCGAGGGAGCTTCGATTTTCAATGGTTTTGGCCGAGGCGGCATTTATATTGATGCTAACATTAATTGGCCCAACCCGCGGTTTTTTTATTCCCGCCGCATTGGCCGAGCGCCGCAAGGCTCGCCTAATCATGACGGCAACGCCGACATCCCTGACCGCTCAACAATCCTAGGGGCCTTCAAGCTAAGCGGCAAGAGTAAAGGCTGGAATATTGGTTTTATTAACGCATTGACAGCTCGCGAATGGGCAACAGTTGATTACTGGGGTATGAGATTCCGAGACGAAGTTGAACCACTCACTTATTATGGCGTTTTTCGTTCCCTTAAAGATATCGCTCAAGGACAAAGGGGAATAGGTTTTATCGCTACGGCTGTTATTCGTGACCTTAATAATGAAAACCTGAGCGGTGACCTCAACAAACAAGCTTTTAGCTTGGCCCTGGATGGCTGGAGCTTTATCGACCAGAAACGCCGCTGGGTTATCGGGGGCTGGTTGGGAGGAACTTTGGTTGAAGGCACAGAAGCCAATATTCTCCGCCTGCAGCGTTCTTCCCTTCATTATTTCCAACGACCTGATGCTTCGCACGTCCAGCTCGACCCCCAAGCCACTTCCCTTCTGGGGTGGGGTGGCCGGCTCAACCTGGCCAAGCAGGCAGGTAATTTCCTTTGTGCTGTCTCCTTAGGCGCCCTTTCTCCGGGCTTTAACCCTAACGATGCTGGCTTCCAGTCGGCCGGCTCGGATGTAATCAATTTTCATCTTATTCCAGGTTATATGTGGACTAAGCCCAACCGGGTTTTCCAGCAACTTTTGATAGCCGCTGGCTTCTTTCGAAACTATAATTTTGGCGGCGTGAAAACAGGCGACGGCCTTTTGAGCCTTTGCGAAGGAGTTTTTAGGAACTTCTGGGAATTTAACCTCCAGGCAAGCTTTTTCCCCGAGGTCTTGAGCCAAACCTTAACCCGAGGAGGACCGCTGGCCTCAATTCCGGCAGGCTATAACCTTAGCTTTAACTTAGAATCAGATAGCCGCCGTTCTCTTGTCTTGTCCTTAGAGTCATACTACACGCGAATCCCAAAGGATGGTCATGAGTGGTTGGTCGAGCTCAGTTGGCGGTGGAAACCACGGCCAAATTTCAGCCTTTCCTTTGGGCCTATCTTAGGCCAGGAAGTAACCAACATTCAATGGGTGAAGCGGGTATCAGACTCTTTAATGGTCTCTACTTATGGCCAGCGCTATATTTTTGCCCATCTTGACCGTAAAACCTTGGCGGCAGAAATAAGGTTCGATGTAACTTTTACCCCTCGGCTTACTCTCCAAGCCTATCTCCAGCCTTTTATCGCGGTAGGAAAATATTCAAGTTTTAGAGAGCTCAGCCGGCCACGAAGCTATGAGTACCATATTTACGGCCAAAGTGATTCCACGATTGAGTTTAAGGAAGGCCGTTATGTCGTTGACCCGGATGGAGTCGGCCCAGCTTCCCCTTTTAGTTTTAGCAATCCTGACTTTAATTTTAAATCATTGCGGGGAACCGTGGTTTTTCGCTGGGAATATCTTCCTGGCTCGCTTCTTTATTTTGTCTGGACTCAGAATCGCTACGATACCTCCCATCCAGGTAATTTAGTTCTCCGCCGGGACCTGGGAGATTTGCTCACCGCGCCAGGCGATAACATCTTCTTACTGAAAATTTCTTATCGCTGGGCCCTTTAAAAAAATAAAGGTGAATATTTGAATTGCCGATAAAATGATGGCCAGTCATGTAATCCCCAGCGCTTGAGGTCCGGGGGCAATCAGCCGCCGTCATTCCGGCCTTCGACTATCAATAAAAAAAGGGCGCTATTCTTTTTATAATAATCTCCAGCCCTTATAGCTCGGCTTTGAAAATACAGAGTGAAGGAGGCTAATTTGGGATATATCCTTTGAAACTATGGAACGAGACAGTCGTCAAATGTTATTAAGAATATGAAAAAGAGCGCCGCTTAAGCTGTCCGAAAAATTTTAGTTTTTTGGGCCACTCGTTTAGCTGACAAGAAGGCCTTTTTCTGCTAAAATCACGCCTTTTATTTAACAGTTTTTTCCTCGGAGAAACACAAAAATGCGGCACTTGACTATGGCCATTGGCCTTATGGGCCTCATCGCTTGGGTTTCTTCACTTCTCAGCCGGTTGATTGTCGTCGCTAACCGACATCCTTTAGAAGCCACCGCCATTGCGATTATCTTAGGAATTGCCCTTCGTCTCAGCGGTTTAATCCCACCAGAAACGCAAAAGGCACTCAAAATTTATGAGAAAATTCTTATATGGGGAATAATCCTAATTGGTGTCACTTTGAATTTCAAAGAAATTGTCGGTCAAGGGCCAAGAATTCTTCTCATTATTATCCTCAGTATGTTTATCACTTTTTGGCTCGTGTTATTTTTGGGGCGAATCTTTCGCCTGCCCACTGACCTGGCACTTCTTCTTTCCGTGGGAACGACTATTTGCGGGACAACAGCCATTGCCGTCACGGCTCCCTTGATTAAGGCCCGACAAGAAACAATTAGCTATTCCGTCGCCACTATCACTCTCTGGGGTCTAGCGGCAATCTTCATCTATCCTCAGCTTGCCCACGGACTGATGATCAATGATTTTAATTTTGGCCTGTTTGCCGGTACCGCCATTCATGCCACCCCCCAGGTGGTGGCAGCCGGTTTCAGCTTCTCACCTCTTGCCGGGAAAACCGCTACGGCGGTCAAATTAGTCCGCAACTGTTTTATGGCACCGTTGGCTTTGGTTATAGCTTTCTGGTGGAGGCGGCGCCAATCATTGGAAACCAGGCCAGTTGCTGAAATGACAAAAATTCACTGGACAAAGGCCTTCCCCTGGTTTCTTTTCGGGTATTTTCTCCTGGCCACGGTCAACACCCTGGGCTATTTGCCGAGGACAGGAATTAGTTACCTGAGCTCCTTCGGTCGTACATTGATTTTAATAAGCATGGCGGGAATAGGCTTAGCAGCCGACTTTAAACAAATATCTAAAGTTGGTTTTAAACCGTTATTGACCGGTTTAATTGGAGCCCTCATCATGGCTGGTCTTAGCCTAACTTTTATTGCATTAATCCTTTAACGCCTGAGAACCCAATATCATGGAATAAGGGCAAGTCGCCAAAAACGTAGGAAATTAGCAAGCAAGTAACTAAATTAACTCCACAGACAGACAGACAGACAGACAGACAGACAGACAGACAGACAGACAGACAGACAGATAGATAGATAGATAGACAGACAGATAGATAGATAGATAGATAGATAGATAGATAGATAGATGGATGGATGGATGGATGGATAAATAGATAGATAAGGCGAGTAAGTGATAAGTTGATTGATGGTTAGTTAATTATTTAATTAAGTTTGTTAGTTAAGCCCGCATCTAGGCGGATGGATAGATGGATTAATAAATAGACATGCAGAGAGAAAGAAAAGAAGGAAGTGTAGAGAGAAAAAGAAAGAGAGAAAACAGGAAAAAATGGGGTAAATATGTAAGATGTCACTAATTTTTTATTTCCTGACCTATTTTCCCACCTGTTTTTCAGAACTGGCTGTTTTTAGCCGCTGAACTCAAGTTCAGTACTAATTCTTTAGGGCCAAGAGAAGGAAACCAGGCTCTTCATTTCTGGCGGCACTGGCGGATGAGTTCCTCCACCTTTTCTCTTTCCGCTGGGGTAAGGCCTGGGCCCCTGAGTTCCAAATATTTTTCAAAATAAGGCAGAGCCTGCTCTTTTCTCCCCAGCTCCAAAAGCGCCAAGCCCAGGTTAAGATGAGAAAAATCATCCGCCGGGTCAGCCGCAATGGCCCTCTTCCAGGCTTCGACGGCCTTTTCGCTCTCCCCAGAAAGCTTATAGGTCATCCCGAGGCCACGAAGAGCTAAATTTAGCCGCGGGTCAAGAGAAGCCGCCTTGTCAAAATAAGAAATCGCCTGCTTGAGCTGATTAGCTTCTTTATTTTGAAAATACAGAGAAATACAGAGCGCACCCAGGTTCGATAAAACCAAAGCGTGAGTAGGGTCAAGGGAAAGAGCTTTTTCATAAGCATCACGGGCCTGTTCATAATCTCCCTTTCGCCAGAAGGCAATGCCGAGCTGGTCCCAGACATCAGGGTCTTCTTCATAAAGATTTACGGCTTGCTCCAGAACTTTTATGGCCTCATCGTAGCGCCTTTCTCTGACCAGAAACAAGCCATAAGCAGCGGCTAAGCTATGGTCGAGGGGGTTCGAACGAAAAGCTTCGGCCAAAACTTGAATCGCCTCCTGAGCCTTGTCCTGGGAATAATATATATGAGCCAAATATATATAGGCCGAACTAAAACTTTTTCGCTGCGCGATAACCTGCTGTAAGAGTTCGATTGCCTCTTCTTTTTTCTCCAGGTCATGGAAGATAATGGCTTTTTCCAGTTTCTGCTGGATGGGAAGAAAATTTTTCAGGTCATCCTCGGGACCATAGGTCTTTTTAATTTGAGGTTGAGTCGAGACAATATAGCCCAAGCTCTGGAGTTTTCTCAGAGTAGCCTGGTCTACTGGTTTGGTGGCTGAGACATCCCCTGCTTCAGGCATTTTGGCCATCATTTCCCGAAGCTTCTGCCGGTATGGTTTCAAATCTGCTTGGGGCGCAAGGTTATTTTTCTCGTCAAAATCGCGGTTTAAATCATAAAGTTCCGGCACCGGTAAATCGATGAATTTTTTCCCGCCGCTAATTAATCCCTGAAGAGGAGCGCAACCCCGGTTAAGATAAGCATCCAGAGATTCTATATAAATTGGGCGGGTCTCTATTTTTTTCCCCTCAAGGAGCGGCTGGAGCGAAACACCCTCGAGGAAAGCCGGTTTCTTCAGCTTAAGGAGGTCGCAAACAGTCGGGAAAAGGTCAATATGACTAACAAAATCAGCCGTCCGGCCCGGCTTTATGCCTGGCCCGCTAATAATGAGCGGCACCCAGAGGGTGCTGTTGTAAGCAAAATAGCTATGGGTTATTTCGCCATGTTCGCCCAAGGATTCGCCATGGTCGGCCGTAAAAATGATTATAGTCTTATCTATTTCTTTTCTTTCGGCCAAAAAAGAAAAAAGTCGGCCTAACTGGTCATCAACATAAGCTACTTCGCCGGAGTAAGGGTCATCCTTGAAGCGAGAAAGATAGGCTTCCGGCGGAAGATAAGGCGCATGGGGGTCCCAAAGATGAAGCCAGCCAAACCAGGGCGCCGACTGTTCCGCCAACCATTTTATCGCCGCATTTACGACGACCTCCGCTCTTCTTTCGCTAAAGGTAAAAGGAAGAGCAGGTTGAGTGGGAAACGCATCGTCATAATAATCAAATCCCTGGTTCAAACCGAAGCGGGAGTCAAGGGGAAAGGCACCGACGAAAGCAGCGGTGGAAAATCCCTGGGCCTTCAAAAACTCAGCCAACGTGTTGAACTCTGATTTGACCCGAAAACGGGCATTATCCCTGACTCCGTGACGAGGCGGGGTCAATCCCAGAAGAATTGAAGCATGGGATGGGAGAGTGATGGGGACATGGGCAAAAGCCCTTTCAAAAACCACGCCTTTTTCAGCCAGCGAATCGATATTCGGGGTGCGGAGAAATCTATCCCTATAACAACTCACACGGTCAGGACGAAGCGTATCAATAGTTATAAGCAGAAGATTAGGAAAACTTTTCGGCGCCACAGAGCCAAAACTGGCGTATGGCGAGAAGAAAAATAATGGCGTCGCTAATAACGATAAAACTAAAATAATTGATATTCTTAGTCTAATAGAGCTTCGTCCGAGATAAAAAAATTTTCCCCAGAAAAAGGCTCTGACCCTAATCCCTCTAACTTCCATCACATCTCTTATTTTACCCTAAGGGCAAAGTCCGAGGAAGTCCCAAAAATCCCGTTGTTATTAAATATCTGAGATAAATTATTTTCTTTCTTTTTCATTTTATCTGGGCTGGATGGAAGGTTAAGTTGGAGATGGAGAAAACGACCCTTCGAAAATTAGTTATTGCTTAATTCCTTAGTCGAGGTCTTAAAAAAACGAGGGGTGTGCAATGATAAAATTTAAAGAAAAATCAGGAGGATATTTATCTCCTTTCCCGAGTCTGATTATTTATTCAGGACAATGATGGAAAAAATCAACGAGCGCTAAAGCCTGCTTAGTCGGCGATATTGGTGTGATTACCGTCTCAGAACAATAATCGAGAAATAAAGCGTACGAATTTATGCCTCTCCCCTATTTAGGCAGATAACGGCGGATGAGCTGAGAAATAGCAGTGGCAGATGGAGGGTCTAAGTTAGATAAGACGATGATTGTCCGGCCAACGCGGCCGTCAAATTCCAGCACCGCGTTAATTCCTGGAGCCCCGCCAGCAAGAGCGATATTCCTATTTTTCCTTCTATCTTTTAATGATACTTGATTAGTCTCTTTTTGGGGCTCAGGGCCG
>Ga0209102_1000072_pt1 | contig 65214 bp, 60 predicted proteins | sample ConPoolayeHmetaG_FD_185483 | JGI IMG/M metagenome (GOLD analysis project Ga0209102, IMG submission 185483) | Hot spring microbial mat communities from California, USA to study Microbial Dark Matter (Phase II) - Cone Pool mat layer H metaG... ... | reverse complement strand
CCCATAACTACGAAGGCCACTCTTACCAAAAACAGCAAACAACACAGTAACAACGGAATAAGTCGCAAGGTTCATCACAACAACAAGAATCCAAGTCCAAGGATGAACAAAAAGCACAGCAACAGAAAAAACAACCGTAAGCACCAAAACAAGCCATCCACGACACCCATTAAGAACCCTCAACAAAAACCCATAAAAAACAAAAGCGAAAAAAAGAGCAAACAAGTTTGCAAAAAACCCCGCATACATACCAACAGTAGTAGTAAAAGAAAAACACGTAAATAACATACAAGAAGAAGCAACAAACAAGTTTCGCCCGCCACTCTTAACAAGCCAAAACGCCGCAAACATCAAAAGAAAAACCAAGACAACAGGCATAACAAAAGTCACAAGCACCTCAGCCGACAACCCAGAAACAACCTGACAAACATACTGCAAAACAAGATACAAAAACCTGTCATTTCCAGAAGCATAACCCAACGCATCTGCCACACCCATATTCCTCATTTCGCTCAGCCGCTCCACATAATAAGGAACATCAGTTCCTGGAAACCCATAATTAAACAAACCAGAAACAGCAAAATGATAGTAACCAACGAAAAACATAATTACAACCGAGGCTAAAACTACGAACAGCGAAGGCTTCAACAACGACTTCCACGAAGCAACATACCCCTTCTCCGAGCTACCTGAAGTCTCACCGCTAAAGAATCCCTTAACCACCAATTCTCCAACCCAACTAAAAGCGAAAACCATCATCAAAACAGGCAAAACAAAATAAAGAACACTCCAAATCTGAGCCTCAGCGAAAGCCACATTCCAACTGTCACCTGAAAAAACAAAAGAAGGAGAAAACAAATGAACAACCCACCTGCCGAGACTCGCAACCTCAACAAACAAAAGAAAAAGCACAGCATACAATACAACTAAAAAAACAAGACGCTTTCTACCACCAAAAACAAAACCCGCCTGCCAAAAAGAAAACCCAAGAAAAACCAGCGCTGACCCCATAAGCGCTAAAACTGCATTAACATCGAAACTGGACACTAACGCAGAAACACTGGCCGCAACAACCAAAACAAACAAAACAAGGAAGATCAGCCGTGAAACATTAACAGACTTCCGAAATAAGACAAAAAACAAAAACGCAGAACCAAAAAGCCCAGAAAAACCCCAAACCGCCCCATCAACAAAAGGCGTAAAGACGACGATGTTAGCTTCAAACCGTTTATAACCAAGGTAAAACGGTACACGCAACATGTTCACAGCGAAGACCACACTGAAGAACAAGAAAACAGCTACCAAAACAGAAGACAAATGAGCCAAGACACTATTAAGCCTCACAATCTCACCAAACCAACCCGTTCATATCAAGCCATTCATCAATAAACCCCAAATGTCGAAATATACTTAACAGCACCTTAACTTCTTTTTTGCTAGTATTTATATTGGTTTACTCCAAAATATGAAGATGTGGCTTACAAAATTTCCTTCGCCGTAATCCTTTACATAACTTCAGCAGCTCTAGACATCTACCTAGGCATAACAACAATAAATCCTTACAGGGCATTTTTTCTCAGAGCAGCAGCCGTTACAACCATACTAGCACTTTTCATCGTTTTCCTAAAAAAATGCGAGGCACTCAAAATTTTACCCTTATTCATTGCTTCCTTGATCCTTTCCGTAGCAGCACTAACCATAGAAGGCTACAGCAACCTAGTCCCAGCGAACACAATCATTAAAGCAGCCGCAGTTCTACTTACAGTAAAGCCTGACCTCATAGAAATCGAAGTAATAACCGAAGAGGAAGAAGTTAAAGAATCAGAAAAATCTGAAAAATCCTGAAGACAAAAATAAATATGTGATTGAGGTGAAATCTGGTTCATGGAAACCGTTGTAACAGGAGGTTGCGGGTTCATCGGTAGCAACCTCGTTGAAAAACTCCTGAACGAAGGCCATCATGTGACAGTTTTTGACAATATGCACACAGGCAACCTCAAAAATCTGGAAGGCCTAAACGTAAAGGTTTTTTGCGAACCATACAGCAAAATGGGTTCCTTGGTATCCAAGCCCGATGTAATTTTTCATCTAGGAATCCCATCGTCGACACCCATGTACAAGAACAATCCAAAACTAGTCGGAGAAGCAATCAACGACGCAATAGACATCTTCGAGTTCGCCAAAAAAAGTAGTTGCAAAGTTGTCTACGCAAGCAGCAGCAGCATCTACAACGGAAACAAACCCCCATACAGGGAAGACTTACCCGTGCTCATAACCGACTTTTACACTGAATGCAGATACGCAATAGAAAGACTAGCGAAACTCTACAACAGCCTATACGGCGTAAAATCCGTAGGCCTAAGATTCTTCAGCGTCTACGGACCGAAAGAAAAATACAAAGAAAAATACGCCAACATCATCTCGCAGTTTCTCTGGGCCATGACGAAAAATGAGCCTCCAGAAATATACGGAGACGGAACACAGACCAGAGACTTCATCTATGTCGGAGACGTCGTAGAAGCTTTAATGTTAGCCATGAAAAAAGACTTCGAATGCGAAATCTTCAACGTCGGCACAGGAATATCACACACCTTCAACCAGATAATCGACCTGCTCAACGAGATGCTTGGAAAAAACATAAAACCCGTCTACAAACCTAACCCAATAAAGAACTACGTGTATGATACACTGGCAGACACAACAAAGGCGGAAAGAGTCTTAGGATTCAAAGCAAAAACAAACCTAAGGGAAGGAATAAAAATCCTCGTCGAAGAAGAAAAATGGACAGACTCCTATACACAACATGAATCTAATGTCGTTTACAAGTCCTAAACAGCAAACAACAACAAGAAGAAACGATTGCAGGCCGCCTAGACCTAAGGAAAATTTAGAGAAACAAATATTGTGAAAGTATGTGTTTAGCTACTTTGAAACAGAGTTCATTCCGCCTTCTCTTCGAAAAAATTAGGTTATGCAAACAAAAAAAGAAGGCTAAATTTGGCTTCTTTTCAGCGAGCAAAAAGTATACTGTTAATAAAATTTAAATACGCCATACTAAAACTTAATAACAAAAAGATCGAGTAAGAGGGATTTTCCATCCAAAAGACAGATTTTCATAAGCTAAAAAGATTTTTGCATAAAAATTCACTTTTAAGTCTAATCATAACAGCTCTTATTGTTGCTATTCTGCTGTACCCAACTCCAGTCACAGCGGTGCAAGTCAGCATCACCCAGCTCCACGGTCAAAGCATAACTCAGGGACAAACCCACACATTTTACATCAGCATACAAATCGAAACAGGCGAAATGATCCCAATAAACAAAGTAAGAATCACAGTCACTGGACCCACATCATTCACGTACGAGTTTCCCGCAGCCTCAGGTGGAGAAGAACAATACATCACCCTGTTGGCTCCTATGTCTGTAAACCATGGTTATGGAGCATACTACGGGTATGGCTACGGCTACTTTCCAGGCTACGGGTGGGGATATAGAAATTACCCATATGGCTACGGATACGGTTTCTACGGTCCACAAACAATAACGTGGCAAGCAACCTTGAGAAACACGGCTTCACTTCCAACAGGCACATACAAAATGACGGCTGAAGTGGAGTCAGACGGAGTATGGTGGGGAGGACCTCCAACAGAAGTAACGTTTACCATAGTAGCTGCACCAACTCCACCTCCACCTCCACCAGCAGCACCCGACTTGACAATACAGTTCGTGGATCTTCCAACAGAGTTCCAAGCAACCCGAACATACAACATCAAACTGCAAATCAAGAACATAGGCACAGCCAACGCTGGAGCATTCAACGTTACCCTAACAGCCAACGACACCTTAGTAAATGACAAAGTCAACGTTTCAAGCCTAGCAGCAGGAGGACAAACAAACGTAACAATCAAATGGACACCGGCAACAAAAGGAAACTACAACCTTGTTGCCACAGTGGACTCAGACGGAAAAATCGCAGAATCCAACGAGGCTAACAACGCCGCAATAACAACAGTAACAGTCGGAGTATTCGTGCCCACACCCGCCGAAGTTGAAGCGATGACCGACGCAGAAGCAGCCCAAGCCCTTGAACAACTCACAGCTGAACAAGCAGCAGACATACTTGAACAAGTCTCAGTAACCAAGTGCGCAAGAGTACTTCTCGCAATGGACGCCGAGTTTGCAGCTAGAGTACTCTTAGCTATGGATCCAGACTATGCAGCCACAATAATCGAAGAAATGGTAGACCTTAACGCATCAGGAGCAGCAACCATAATCGAGGAAGCAACAGCAATAGATGTAGACGCAACAGTCGCAATCCTTGAACTCATGGACACACTACACTTAGCCAAACTCATAATCGCAATCATCAACCTGCCTTCAACACCACAAGTCGCAGCGCAGCTACTGGAAAAAATGAGCCTAGAAAAAGCAGTTGACGTCGTAAAAGTCATAGTCGAGCTTGGAGCCCAAGAAGACCTCGCTAAAGCGCTAACCTACCTGTCAACCGAAAGACTAAACGATATTATGAAAAACCTATGTATCCAACAACGTGGAGCATTACTACTTTACATGACCTCCGAAGACATCAACAGAATAGAGCCTTCCCTAATTGCATATCCAGACTTAACCGTAACATCAATCGTAGTGTCACCTGAACAACCGCACGCTGAAGAGGCAAGCACCGTAACAGTGACTGTAAAGAATATCGGAAGAGCCGACGTAGACATGTTTACCGTAAGACTCAACGTCAACGGCGTTGCACTACAAACCTTAACAGTTGACGGACTAACAGTCAACCAGACAAGAACAGTGACATTCACGTGGACACCGACAGCTCAAGGCACATACACTCTCACAGCAACCGTAGACCCAGAAGACGCAGTTGAAGAGCTAGTTGAAACCAACAACGAACTCAGCGAATCCGTAACAGTGTTGCCTAAACTGTTACCTGACCTAACAGTGGCATTCACAAGTCTTCCATCAGAATTCGTAGAAGGAACCCAGTACACGATCACAGTCACCATTAACAACATCGGAACAGCCAGCGCAGGACAGTTCACAGTTGAACTGAAAGCCAACGGTGTCTCGGTTGGTACACAGACAGTTAGCAGCTTAGCGGCAGGCGCAAGCACAACAGTGTCATTCACGTGGACCCCAGCCAGCGCGGGACAGTACACGTTAACTGCCACAGCTGACTCAGAAAACGCAATTGCTGAGCTGAACGAAAACAACAACAGCGCCACTCAAACAGTTACAGTGAAATCTAAACCAGGAATATTAGAACAGTACTGGTGGGTAATAGTAATCATAGTAGTAATAGTGGTCGCAGTGCTAGCCTACGTCTTCCTGAGACGCAAAAAATAACAAAACACCCCATTTTTTATAAAACTTCTAGACAAACAAAAGCAACTATAAACACTCCATTTTATACCCCAAATTTACGACACAACCCAAAATTCGTAAATACCCCAAAAGACGGTTCTGGTGGGGTCGCCCGGATTCGAACCGGGGTCAAGAGAGCCCAAGTCTCCTAGCCTAGACCAAGCTAGCCGACGACCCCTAAGCCTTGTTGTTTGCTTCGGCTCCTTAAGGAATTTAGCTCTTCTATAAATAAGTTTTTCACTGGTACAATTGACCAGATGCAGAATTTTTTGTTGTTTGCTCCTAATTACTGTTGTTCGTAAAAAGCATTAAATGCCAAGAAGGGAATGAATAGAATTGAATTATGGGTTTTAACTTGCAGGCCAAGGTGAGGAATTATGAAGGCTAAGCCAGTAAAGTTCGGCGTCGTTGGATGCGGCGGAATAACCAATGTTTTTCACATTCCAAGAGAGCTCATCCCATTTTTGGTAAAGAAGAACAAGGCGAAGCTTGTGGCTGTTTGCGACGTGGTTGAAGAAAGGGCTAGGTTGACAAAGGAGAGGTGGCACGCTCAAGAGTATTACACTGATTACGATTTGATGTTAGAGAAGGCAGACATAGACGCGGTTTTGATAGCCACAAGCATGGGGACTCACGCTTCGTTAGCCATTAAAGCAGCTAAAGCTGGAAAACACTTCTTTGTGCAGAAACCCATGGCTACAAACATGAGGGACGCTAACGCTGTTGTCGAGGAAACGCGGAAAGCCAAGGTTAAGGGCCAAGTGAGGCCTGACACGCCACTTATTCCGGTTTATCGGAAGGCACGTGAACTCATAAACGAAGGCCACATTGGGAGGCCATTGTGGTTTCAGTCAGGATTTGGAAGAGACGCTCCAGACTGGGGAGCCGAAACCTTTTTCACTAAAGATGCTGGTGGAGCCTTGTTCGACTTAGGTGTCTACTCGATTGCTCCAGTCACGTACCTGCTGGGTCCCGCAAAACGAGTTGTAGGATTAGCTGCAATATCAATTCCTACACGCTCTCTTATGCCTAAGGATGTATACACAAAGAATCTGATCGACTATTTGAAGGGAGGACAATACAAAGTTTGGGACCCCAGCCTTCCACATGAAGAAGTCAAGATTGAGGCTGAAGACAACACCTTCACACTTTTGGACTACGGCAACGGTTGCTTAGGCGTAATTATTTCGAACTTTGTAATGCCACATGGGTTAAGAAGGCCTATTCCAGAAGCAGGCATAGAAATTTATGGCGACCAAGGGGGACTAATTGTTGGCGGGGTGCAAGGCTCCTCATTATCGCTGCTTACACTAAAAAAGGAAAGTAGATACAAAAAAATGGTTAACGGAACATCGAACAGCTGGTACTATTTTGGAACTATGCCGAAAGGCGTAAACCAGCTTATCCACTTCGTAGATTGTATAACGAAAGACGAGGATCCTTTACCAAACGTGGAATGGGGTAGACATGTAAGCGAAATTATGATTAAATCAATCGAGTCAGCCCGGACAGGAAAGGCACTGAATTTGGAAACAACCTTTTCCATAAAATGAGAAATCCGAGAAACAGGAAAGATCTATAGCGTCAGTAAGCCAGGAGCAAGTGTTTTCGCAAGCATGAGAATTAGGAATGAAACAGATGGAACAGTGACATTGTCGTCGATTGGATAAAATTCGAAGTGCTCAACGAAGGACGCCACGCCTCCAGCTATAATCCCAGCGGTTCCCAGTATTGTGCCAAGGGACATTGACAATGCAGCCATAGCCAGGTTCCCCCACCAAGACTTCGTTCTTTTACGGTAAACGTAGTTCCTAATTATGCCTGTAACTGCGTCCCCAAAAGACATGAAAAGAACTGGCAAAACACCGAACCAGTAATTTCCACCTGAAAGCCACCAGCCTAAAGAAATAATTATGCCCCACATTATGCAAAAAGACACCTCATACGCGTTTTCCTTTGTTTGAAACCAATACATGATTTTACCAAGCTTATGAGGAGTGTAAATGAAAATTGCTAGCAGCATAGCCATAACTAAAGGCAAAATCGCTGTTCTAAAAACAAACGGAACCACCAACGCGCAGACTCCTCCAGCAAGCATGTGAATTACCTTTCTGTTATAGTAAATCGCAACATAATGATCAACTCCCCTCTTTTTCATTAGTCCATAGAGGGTCTTTGTAAGAACAGTTGCTACGAAAATGACCCAGCTAAAGAGTAATCCGGTAATGAAAACTTCCTCGTTTGATATCATATCTTTGTTAAAAACAATAATTTCATGAAATAAAAGCTTTTAGAGAAGCTGGGAAGAAGAAGTAAATAATAGTTTCGTGCCTACAAAAGAATTGCGTATCCATATGACTGGGGATTTTAAGTTTAAATAACGCCTTTTTCTTTCAAATACTCCCTTATGCAGAAGTTGAGAAATCCCGTTAGGCTTCTTACTCCGTATTTTAGTTTTAGTTCATCCTTGTTTTCATCATAGTACTTCTTGGCCCGTTCATATATTTCGTCGGGAACTACGATCGGTCTCCAACCGTCCGCCATTATTGATCACCACCTTTAAATTATACCGAAATTTATTTTGTTATTTGGACAATCCATTGATGCAGTATTTACTAATATTTAAGTTTTATGGATATTTATATACAATTTTTTGTATAAAAAATACGAGTATAAAAAACAAGAAAATCCTATTTATATAATATATCGTAATTTAACCCTTCATTTTCAAATGGTTTCACTTATTTTATAAACATTGCTTTTTGTCTGAAATGAGGATGGACGGGTCGTTCATAAATCTCTAAAACAGAGAAAAAGGAGCTATATAATAATTCGTGCCTTTATTGGTGAACTTTGTGAATATTACAGATGCCCCGAGTATGAGTACGCTGGGAAGATATAAAAATGAAGAAGATGCATCTGGTAACATTCCAAAAAAAGGTTCTAGAAAAACAACAATAGAAAAAGGCTTGAAAAAACACGTAAATAATCATAACCGCCCATTCTTTAGAATTTGTAATATCATTATTGAAAGAGAAAACAAGTGCTTTATACAAAATTGCCAAGACGGACTTGTCAAATCATCGATTCTTTCAGCAAACAACTCTGGTCTCAGAATAAGCGATTTAATGCACGAAATACGTGGTTTAACTGAGCTGAATAGTTTTCCTGTTTCCGCACTTAACAAAACAACCTTGAGATTGTTAAAAAAACAAATTCTTTTTCAGCAACAAGAAAAGTATTTTCTGGAAACCACCCAGTTCAAGTTATTGAGAGGAACTTTGGATGAAAGAAAAAATACACTGATCGAGGTTGAAAATAATCTAGTCGCAAATGTGAAGGAGGAAACAAAAACTAATTCAGACTGTCCAAGAATAGCACTTAATGCTTTTTATGAGTTTTTAACAAAATTCTATGAAAATGGATGCAGATTTTCCGTTAATACACTTATTTCGAATAAGATATCTGAATTTCCAAGATCCTCACAAGATACACTTGCTGATATCCTAAAGAAGATTGAGGATGAAAAAGCAAAGCAAATTATACGAAACTCCATACTTAAAACAATCCAAGCATATAGAAAACCTCTAGCCAAACTACTCTATGAAGTTGCCAAAAACTACATAGGCCTAGAAATCCTAAAGGTTGACCCGGATGGAAAAAAATGGAAAAAAATTACTTTATCAGATAAGTCTTTTCTCTTGGATACGAATGTGTTGTTTGCCTTAGTCCTTATAGACCATCCCAAGCATAAAGTAACAAACAAGGTTATCTCTATCCTAAAAGACCTCAAAATTAACCTTTTGTTCACGAAAAGAACACTACAGGAATGGCTCGAGGTACTTGAAAAAGCAAATCAGAGATTCAAATTCATTAACAGCACACGACCAAGTCTCCTAAAAAAACTTGAGGATATTTTTATCTATTCATATTTTAAGGAAAAAGAAAGTAATCCTTCTATCACTTGGCAAGAATATTACTCAAGGATGACGCAAATTGGATTACTGGCGCAAACAAAGAACGTAAACACTTTTGATAAGGAACCCCGAATCTCACTTGATCTAAAAAGTCAAGAATTACTGAATATTTTGTCAAACAATGTACACCGAAGTGCAATAAAGAGGCAAAATGAAAAAATCGTCAAATCAAAACAGGTTTCAGAACATGATGCTTACCATCTCCTTTTAACAAGGAATCTCACAGAAAAGGATCTTTCCAAAGAGCGTGGACCCTCTTTTTGGTTTCTAACTTTTGACGACTCACTACTTGAGGTGGATGAATGGCTTAATAATGCATTAGGTTCTTCTTGTCTTCTGCCTTCGAGTCTACATATGGACTTCGTCGTTCCATTCATTATGCCTTTTGTAGACTTAGGAATTCAACATGAAAAGCTCTCAGACATTTTTATGAATTTGATAATAGTGAACCTTATCACCGTACCAAATGGATTAAGCGCTTCCAAAATTGTCGAAATTTTAAGTCCTTGGTTGTCTTATAGGAGTCTTTCAGATGAAGACTTGGAAAACGTCCTCAAGGATGAAAGAGTGGTTCGATTATATAATGAATTCAGAGAAACCGCCTTCTTATATTCGGAAAAGAACAAAGACCTGAACGATAGGTTGCGCCAAATTGTTGAACAAAAAATCTGGGAGATTCTGGAAAACAAGATTCACGAAGTAAAAAACCAAGATTATGAATACTATTGACATAAGCAAAAGCATGTAAAAATAATATAGTTATTAATAAGACTCACATATTCCTTCATAGGAAATATGTTCTCTTGGTTCCATTGGAACTTTCACTACCATAGTTGTGCCTTTTCCTACTTTACTTTTCAAATAAATTAAGCCGTTATGTGCGTCAATAATGCGTTTACATATTGGCAATCCTAAACCCATCCCCTTAGCCTTAGTAGTAAACAGCGGTCTCCATATCTTCTGATGTATTTCCTCAGGTATACCTGTTCCAGTATCAGAAAAAGAAAAAACGTAATAGCCCTTCGTTTTTCTTCCCTTAATCGCTAATTTTCCGCCATTGGGCATGGAGTCAACCGAATTTCTTATAATGTTTACGAAGGCTCTTTTGATTTTTTCAGGATCAACCTTGACTCTTGGCTTATTCTGAACTTCATTAATGACGGCAACATTAGCTGGTACATTTGCAAGCTGCAATGACTCCAAAACTAGATCGTTAGGCGTAGTTTCTGAGTAATCTAATTGATTATTCGTAGAGTAGTCTAAAAGATCATTTATTATCTTGTTAGAGTAATCAATGCTTCTTTCAATGTGCTCAAACATTTCCATTGTTTTTTCATCGAGATCCGAGCCGAACTCTGACTTTAAGTGGTAGGTAGCTCCTGCAATTGCCATCAGAGGATTACGTAAATCATGTCCAACCATTGCAGCCAATTCACCTATTGCTGCCATTCTTTCAGCTTCCTTTAACTTTCTAGTTTTTTCAGACACGAGTTTTTCCAGGAGCATGGAGTGTTGTCGAAGTTTTTCTTCCATAAGTTTTCTGTTGGTTATATCCCTAATTTGGACCACAAAAGAAGAAGCAGATCCTGAAGTGTCACGTACAACGTTAATGAATAATTCAACGGATGTCTCTCGCCTATCCGAGGTCAGTAATGAATATTCACGATTCTTTATTGGCCCTTCATTTATCGCGTTATTAAAATCCTCTAAGGCTTTCTTGCGGTCTTTTTCAGTTATGAGCTCAACGATGTTCCTGCCAACGACCTCTTCCTTAGAAGAAGACTCATAGATTTTCAATGTGGTTTGATTACAATCAGTTATGGTTCCATTAATGTCTGTAACAATTATTGCATCTGGAGACGAGTTCAGAATAGTCCACAATTTTTCTTCGTTTTGTTTTAGATCTCTTGTCCTTTCCTTAACCATCTCTGTAAGGATATGCTGTCTTCTATCAGCAGTTTTGAATGAAACCAGTGCCGAAGGCGTATCATTATACAAAATTCTTATAGCACTAAATGAGATTGGGTCCTGTTTAATTTTTAATGTAGACAACTCTGTTCCATAATCTTTTTTATCTAACAAAGAAAATTCTTTAGATAAATATTCAGACAAGGCAGCCTTGCAACCTGATGTTAATATTCCATTCTCAAGAAAATTCCTATTACACCATTTCTTTGCTGTTCTCATCATCTCTAATGCTTTTTTGTTAGCCTCTAAAAGCATCCCGTTTTTATCTAGAATAACAACAGGGTTCGAAAAAAGAGAGAGTAAATTTCGCATAAAATTATTTACATCGAATTTTTCTTTCTGAAAACATTTTTGAGAAGAAAATTTGCGGCTCGATTTTTGCATCTGCATTTTACCTACAAGGCCTCAGCACATTTCCTGAAATTGTTTCGCTAAGAAGTTTTTCCTCTTTCTCAGACATGTAATTAAAAAAATCGTTAATTTTTGCAATATTTATCTTGTATGAACTTTTGGTCAATATAGATTTTCAAGTGTTTAAATATTTTAATGAAATAAGTATCACAAAAAGAATTTTTCGTTACACTTTTCCAAAATGTTCAGCATTATGGAGACGACAACTTAAGAACGGTGATTTTAACATAGTTTATAAACAAGAGCTGGATTCTATCCATGAAATGTTTGACAAAAACATCCTTTAAATGTCCATCTACGACAATAATCGTAAAATATGGGAAAATGCCTAACTCCGCATTTATGAAGGAAAAATGTAATGTTAATCGACTCATGTGGAAGGCCTGTAAAAAGCATTAGGATATCTGTTACTCAGAGATGTAATCTTAATTGTTTCTATTGTCACCGTGAAGGCGAAGATATTGAGCGCCATGAAGAAATGACGCCAGAAGAAATTAGGTGCATAGTTGAAGTTGCCACGTCATTTTCGATCAATAAGGTTAAGCTTACTGGCGGAGAACCTCTTGTGAGAAAAGACATTGCTGAGATTGTTCAGAAAGTTAGGTCAATACAAGGTGTAGAAGAAATCTCAATGACTACAAACGGCGTACTCTTAGTAGAAAACGCTCAAAAATTAAAAGATGCTGGATTGGCAAGAGTTAACGTAAGCCTAGGCACTTTGAACCCTGAAAAGTTCAAACAAATCACTTGCGTAGACGCCTTTGAAAAAGTAATTTTAGGTATACAGACCGCAGCAAGGGTCGGTCTTAAGCCAGTCAAGGTTAACATGGTGTTGCTTCGGGGCTTGAATGATGGTGAAGTAAGCGATATGATTAGATTCACGGCTAAAAATGACCTAATTCTACAAATTATAGAGCTTGAGACGCTGAGCAAAATTGATGAAACTGGAACCTACAAAAAATACCACGCTGAGATGGATGACATAAAAGCCTATCTGGAAAGAATGGCGGAAAAAATTGTGATTAGAGAGATGCATCATCGAAGAAAATATTTTCTCAAAGGAGGTGGCGAGGTCGAGGTCGTCAATCCGATGCACAACACAGAATTTTGCAGATACTGCAACAGGATACGGGTGACTTCGGATGGAAAACTCAAGCCTTGTCTTTTAAGAAACGATAACCTTGTGGATTTCGTAGGTCCTTTAAGAGAGGGCGCATCGAACAGCACATTAAAAGCGTTGTTCGTCGAAGCCGTAAATAAGAGAACGCCATTTTTTGCTTAGACCTTTGAGCTTTTATTTTAGAAGTCCCTATTACTTTTGAACTTACATTGCCAGAGTGAAGTAGGATGCCTAGGCATGTTAGATTCGGAATTGTTGGCACAGGCGTAGGTGCTGATTTCTGTGCTCGAGGCTTTTCAGCATTAGCTTCTGACGGAAGGGCGAAACTTGTTGCTGTAACAAGCCGAAGTGAAGAGCACGCTGAGGAATTTGCTCGTAAGTGGGGATTAAAGCTCTGGTACACGGATCACATGGAAATGTTGCAAAAAGCAGACATAGATGCAGTGATCATAAATTCCCCTCATTACCTTCACTGCCAAATGGCTTTGGACGCTGTTGAGTTGGGAAAAAACGTTCTCGTTGACAAGCCGATTGCGATCAACCTGAAAGAAGCAGATACAATGATTGATGCTGCCAAACGAGGAGGTGTCAAGCTAGGCGTCATCTTACAGTCAAGATTCGACCCAGTTTACAAAAGGATTAAGGAAGCAACTGAACAAGGTAAATTTGGACGCCTAATCTTAGGAGACGCCATCGTGAAGTGGTATCGAACCCAAGAATATTACGAAAGAAGTCCATGGAGAGGATGCTGGGCAACAGAGGGAGGAGGAACCCTCATAAATCAGGCAATACACACGTTGGACCTGCTTGTCTGGATTATGGGTTCTCCAAAGTATTTGTGGGCGCAAATGGACACGGTGGCTCACAAGATTGATGTCGAAGACTTGGCGATCGCAGCTATCAGGTTCAACAATAATGCGTTAGGGGTAGTTCAGGGAAGCACAGCGATTTATCCTGGTTTTCCAACGAGATTAGAGATTCATGGCACAAATGGCACCGCTATCGTAGAAGGCGAGGTATTAAAAAAATGGGTAATCGTTGGCGAGGAAGAAGAGTCTGCTGAACAGATAAAAGAAGGTTTGAAGTCTTGGTCTCGCCCTGAGTCGATGCCTGCGGTTAACCATGCTTCTTTGATTATGGATTTTGCTCAAGCTATTTTGGAGGATAGGGCTCCGCATGTAGATGGCATAGAAGGAAGAAGGTCTCTGGAACTGGTGAAAGCCATTTATAAATCCAGTTTTACAAATAGCCGTGTTGGCTTTCCATTCAAGGGGTGAAAGAAAATGAAAGTTTTTATCATGACGGATCTGGAAGGAGCAACTGGAGTTGCAGGAGACTGGAGTGACTTTAATCCTGGAGGCCGAGAACACGATTCTGCCAGAAGACTTTTAACTGGTGATATTAACGCTGCCATACAAGGTGCGTACGATGGTGGTGCTAATGAAGTTGTGGTTCTCGACGGTCACGGAGCAGCATTCAGCATACTTTTAGAAGCCTTAGATTCTAGGGCGCATCTCATTCGCGGCAGAAGAGAGACTGAGCTTGAAGGGCTAGATGCGTCTTTCAATTTAATGCTTTGCATTGGCGTTCATTCCATGGCAGGGACGCCCGATGGGCTTTTAACTCATACCCTCTCGCATACTGAGATAGACAATGTGTGGTTAAATGGTATGCCAGTTGGAGAAATAGGATTGTGGGCTGCCTTATCTGGACATTTCAATGTACCAATAGGGCTTGTCACAGGCGAAGTGTCAGCAATCCGAGAAGCTAAGGTTCTTCTGGGCAATATTGAAACAGTCGCCGTGAAAGATGCTACGAGCAGGTTTGCTGCAAAGTGCCTTCATCCGCAAGTTTCGTGGCGCATGATACGTTTAGCTGCTGAAAGAGCCGTCAAGAGAATAGACGATTTTGAACCCTTTAAGCCAGAGGTTCCAATAGAGCTCAAGGTTCAATATCATAGCAGTGACCGTGCTGAATCTGTTAGTAAACATTATGGAACAGTTAGAATCGACGGTCGAACAGTTTCCTGCAAAGGCAACAACATCTTGGACATTTATAATATGTTGCTTAGCTGATCTTTAATATCCTTTTTTTCTTTCTTCATAGAAACTTATAGATATTATAAAATCCTATTTTTAACATGAATACACTTGTGTTTAGGTGAGTTTCATTGAGTAAAAGTGTTCTGCAAAAAACTGTTGGAAAATCGTACGGTTACTTCGATGATGATGCTAAAGAATACGTGATTACACAACCTGACACACCGACTCCGTGGATCAACTATCTCGGAGAAAAAGATTATCTCGCTATGATTTCTAACACAGGCGGAGGTTACAGTTTTTACCGTGACCCGCGTCATCGGCGGATAATTCGTTACCGTTATAACGCTGTTCCAACCGATAACGGTGGACGGGCGCTTTACCTTCGACTTAACGATGGAGACTACTGGTCACCTACGTGGCAGCCAGTTCAAAAGAAACTCGAGTTCTACGAGTGCCGTCATGGAGCAGGATATACGCGTATTAGCTCAGTCTATCGTGGCGTTAAGGCTGAGGTAACCTATTTTGTACCTTTAGGTCAAACATTGGAAATTTGGCGAGTCGTTCTAAGCAACATTTCTAAGGCACCACTAGAATTACAGCTTTTTTCTCTGGTTGAGTTTTGTTTGTGGAACGCTTTAGATGACATGACCAACTTTCAACGTAACTACAACACGGGCGAAGTTGAAGTTGAGGATGGCGTAATTTACCATAAAACCGAATATAGAGAACGCCGAAACCATTTTGCCTATTTTGCATGTTCAGAGCCTATTTCAGGCTTTGACACTTCCCGCAATGCTTTTCTCGGACCATACCGCGGCTTTGACAGACCAATTGTCGTCCAAGAGGGAAAATCAACAAATTCGATTGCTCACGGATGGGCACCAATTGGCTCACATCAAATCAAGCTTAAACTTGCACCAGGAGAATCGCATGAGATGATTTTCATTCTTGGTTACGCAGAAAACCCGCCTGACCAAAAATTCTCCGCTCCAGGAGTTATAAACAAATCTAACGTTAAAAAGACGTTGAAACAGTTCCTTGATCCAGCGAACGTTGAAGCCGCTTTTAATGATCTACATCGGTATTGGAACGAGATGTTTTCTGCCTATGTTGTTCAGACTCCTGACCTGGATGTAAACCGAATGGTTAACATGTGGAATCCGTACCAGTGCACGGTTACCTTTAACCTGTCACGTAGCGCCTCATTCTATGAGTCAGGCATCAGCCGAGGAATAGGGTTCCGTGACACAAACCAAGACTTGCTAGGCTACGTTCACATGTTGCCTTCTCGTGCTCGAGAACGAATTCTTGATTTAGCAGCCACGCAGCTGCCCAACGGTGGAGCCTACCATCAATATGAGGTGCTTACAAAAAGGGGAAACACCGATATTGGCAGCGGTTTCAACGATGATCCGCAGTGGCTTGTGCTCTCTGTCGCTGCTTACCTTAAGGAAACGGGCGACTACTCTATTCTTAAGGAGCTCGTGGTTTACGATAACAAGCCCGGAACGGAACAACCAATTTACGATCACTTAAAACGTGCTTTACAGTACACGGTGGAAAGGCTTGGACCGCATAGACTACCATTAATTGGGCACGCAGACTGGAACGACTGTCTAAATCTAAACTGCTTCTCCGATACTCCAGGAGAATCTTTCCAAACCCACGTTGACACAACCGCCGGGACAACAGCTGAGTCAGTTTTCATAGGTGGCCTTTTCACTTTAGCAGCGAAGGAGATGGCAGCCATTGCTGAACATATCGGACACACGGACGACGCAGCTTACTATCGTGAATTAGCTGACCAAATGGCTCAAACCGTGATGCAGCATGGCTGGGACGGCGAGTGGTTTCTACGTGCTTACGATCATTTTGGCGCTAAAGTCGGCTCTCACGAGTGCGAGGAAGGGCGCATCTTCATTGAACCCCAAGGAATATGCATAATGGCGGGCATTGGATTAAATGATGGGCGAGCTGCCAAGGCTTTAGATTCCGTGGAAAAATATTTGGCAACAGAACACGGCATCGCTTTGCACATGCCAGCTTACACGCGATATTACATCAACTTGGGTGAAATCTCAAGTTATCCACCTGGCTATAAAGAAAATGCAAGTGTCTTCTGTCACACTAACCCTTGGATAATGATTGCGGAAGCCATGTTGGGACATGGAGACAAAGCCTTTGACTATTATAAACGCATCTGCCCATCTGCACGGGAACCAATCAGCAACATTCACCGTTGTGAGCCATACGTTTATGCTCAGACAATTGCAGGTCCGTCAGCTCCTACTTTTGGTGAGGCAAAGAACTCTTGGCTTACAGGCACCGCTGCTTGGAACATGGTTGCCATCACACAATGGATTCTGGGTGTACGAGCTGACCATGACGGCTTAACTGTTGACCCATGCATTCCCAAAGATTGGAGCAAGTTTAAGGTTACAAGACGGTTCAGAGGCGCAACATACGACATTGAGGTGAAGAATCCAAACCATGTCTGCCACGGCGTGCAACAAGTAACAGTTGACAACAAGCCAATTGAAGGAAACAAGCTGCCGATATTCAACGACGGAAACGCACATCATGTAAGCGTGTTGATGGGAACCAAGTAAAAGTAAGCCTCATAGGAATCAATGACACTGGAAATTTATACTTTTACTCCCAGAAGCCAGCATCAATCCCTCCTATTTTTAGGAGTCGAACTTTCTTAGCTTACTTTTGTAAAAAAGGTCGCTGCTCCTTCTTGATCTAAGGTAAATATTAAAGTTTTTCGAGGTTTATGTAAAAATTCTGGATTTCCCTAAAAAAGTTCAGGGAGAAGTCTGCTACGTCGAACAATTAGAGAGTTCTCCCCCACAGGTGAGCTGGACTGTAAAAATATACCATGAAGAAAAGGAGGCGATGAAATGAAAGCTAAAGCAATTGCGTTTTTGATGGCGCTGATGTTTCTGGCAACCGTGACAGCGTTCTTGCCCACGCAAAGGAAGGATTCGACGAGTTTGGATACAATTATAAGGCGAGGGTTTTTGTTGGCAAGGCTGACGGGGTGGACAGAGTTTTGGACGGAAAGGTTTGGGGCGACCCTGCATACGCAAATGACTTGCTTGTTATGAAGTGGAGCAAGGCTTGGGACGACGCAAGGTTCCACGGTGCAGCTTGGACGCCTGACGCGTGGTGCACAAACGAGTGGAACGGCGCAGTTTCAGGCGGTTCAGGCGAAGTGTGGCATTACAAGATAATATGGGTCGGTCCAGAACTTGAGAACAGCCCATACTGGCGTGAAGGCGGATACCCAGTCTGGGGACAATTTGAAGTCATAATGGATCAAGGCACAGTCGTCGGTGAAGGACACGTTTGGTATGCATTGGCTACGCCTAACGGTCTTGGTGAACCATAAAATCGGAGCATCTAGCAGTTTCATTTTACACTAAAATGGTGGGCCGGGCCGGACTTGAACCGGCGGCCTCAGCCTTTCTTAACCTTTTTTCTGGTTTGTAAGGGCTGCTTTAGGTCCGTGTGGATGTCCTAACCATGCTAGACGACCGGCCCTTTTTTGCGGCCATTATCTAGACCATTTTTTTTGTTTTGTGCGTAATTTACCAATGCGTAACAAGTTCAAATATTTTACCATTAATGGTAATGGTGATGATGGAGGTTTTACCCGTAGGTTTTTCTGTAATATTCGTCGAGGAGCCTCGGTACTTCGGTTTTTGTTCTAATAGTCTTTATTGCGTCAGCTAGGTATTCGACCATTTTTTCCACAAGTATTTTACCCTTCTCTTTCGTTGCGTGTCTTGGATCGCCAATGTACAAATCAACCGCGTAGGCTTGCCAGTCAAAAGCTGTTTCGATTCCCTTGGGTAACTCGGTTTTTCCAAGTTTAGATTCTCTTTTAATGTTATCCATTCTTATATGGTTTCCAAAAAGGTATAGTCCGATGCTTGTTTCAATTTCGCAGGCGTGACCGTACGTTCTTCCTTCGCTTAGTTTGTTAGCCAACTCGTTCAGTGGAGCCCAAGGTTCAATCATTGCATAAACCACGTAATCTTTTTTCTTTGCTTGACTGTCTCTCAGAAAAACCCTCAACAAAGAGTTGTTTCCGCCATGTCCATTAACAATCAAAATTTTCTTAAACCCGTTTCTTGCAACTTCATCGCATACTTCTTCTAAAATTGCCAGCAGAGTCTTTGCTGTTAAAGAAACTGTTCCTGGAAAATGCCTGTTTTCTAGAACATAGGCATAGCATAAAGGCGGCAGTACCACGGCTTCCTCTTTTTCAGCCGCTCTTTTGGCAATCTCGAAGGCGGTAATCGAATCTGTTCCTAGAGGCATATGTGGGCCGTGGACTTCAACTGAACCAACAGGTAAGATTGCAACGAGTCCTTTTTTAGCAGCTTCCTTCACATCTGGGCTTGTCATGTTTTCAAACAACACTTCAGAGTTCACCGTTCCTAAAATTGGATTCAGCGTAATTCGTATATAGAGTTATGCCTTCGAAAAAAATGTGAACACGGCGAAACAGAGGCAGCTGTTAGCTACTTTTGGAAGAAGCTGGAGACTTTTTTTAGAGCTTTGAGGATCTTTTCAAGGTCTTCTTCGCTGAGGCTTGGGTGCACTGGGATTGAGAAGACTCTTTTTGTGATATCCTCTGTGACTGGGCACTTGGCTTTTGAACCGTACTTCTTGAGGGCTGGCTGTTTTGATAATGGAATTGGATAGTACACCATGCAGCCTATGTTCTCGGCTTTCAAAGCGTTTACAAACTCGTCTCTGGAACACTTGAACTGGTCAAGGTCCATGACAACTGTGTAGTAACTGTAAGAATGGTCTACGCCTTCTCCCGGCTTCTGAGGCGTGAAACCGCCAATACGTTTTATGCCTTCGGTCAGAATTTTTGCGTTTCGTTTTCTTAAAGTTAGAAACTTATTGAACTTTTTAAGCTGGTTAAGTCCGATGACCGCGGCTATTTCAGTCATTCGGTAGTTAAGGCCCAGCGATATAGAAAGGTACCTTGTTTGTTGACCGTGGTTGCGGAAAAGCAGGCCTTTGTCATAGAGTTCCTTGGAGTTTGTTGTAACGAGACCGCCTTCACTTGTTGTTAATGTCTTCGTCGGATAGAAACTGTAACAATTCAAATCGTCAAAGGCTCCCACGTCTCTTCCGTTAATCGTTGTTCCATGAGCTTGCGCCGCATCGTTAACCAAGTATAGACCATGGTCTTCTGCTATTTCACCAAGCGCTTTCATGCCAGCAGCGTTCCCAAAAATGTGCACGGGCGCTATGGCTCTTGTTTTTGGCGTAATTCTTTCTTTAACATCCTCTGGGTCAATTGTTAATGTTTCCTCATCAATGTCTGCGAAAACTGGTCGTCCTCCAGCGAACACTACCGTGCTGGCGGTGGCGATGAAGGTGAAGTTTGGAACAATAACCTCTACTCTAGGCTTTAGAACCGTAGCAAAAGCAGCGTGCAAAGCAGCGGTTCCTGAACTAACAGCGAAAGCGTATTTAGCTCCGACTTTTTCCCTAAATTCTTTCTCGAACTCTGCTGTTTTTGAGCCTTGTGTGAGGTGCCCAGATTTTAGGACCTCCACTATGTCCTGAACAGTTTCCTCAATAAACAAAGGTTTCGCTATTGGAATTTCTTTTTCAGAAACAGGTTTGCCGCCTTGAATTGCCAATTTTTCCAAGGAGTTTTGGCTCCGCGGTTATCAGGTAAATTCGGATGCTTGCTCTTAGGGTTCAGGACATTTTTGTTAGCGCAGCATTGATTTCTGCCAGCTCGTTTTCTGTTGCCACAAGTCCGAGCTCAAAAATTTGCTTATTTTTTTCATAGGTATCGGATTTTACCTCTTTGGCTATGTTCTTCATTTCTAAAGTTGCAAGAAACATCTTCAAAAGTTCAGCTTGATTCTTAAGCTCCTCAGCTCTCTCGCTCATTTTCTGCTGCAAAGTTTTTTTGTGAGACTCGAATTCCACAATGTTCTCGTTTAAGCTTTTAACAAGATGCTCATAGGTAGGCCGAGACATTCTGTTTTTAGCTAATAATTCGTCCAATGCCTGTTTTTTCCTCTTGGCTAACTCAAGTTCCAATCGGACCTTTTCAAACGAGGATCTCCACGAACTCAACATCATCACTTTCCATTAGATTAAATTATGACCATAGGTTTTCTTATACTCCTAACTTAATATTAAGCTTCATATGTAACGATTGGTTCTCCTCTTTCTTCTGAGGTCAAAGCTGTTACTACAATATAGGGTACACGCCGCTTCACATAATTCAGAATTTGCTTAAACCTAGCAGAATCATAACTTAATGTTAGCTCATCAAGAATGAAAAACGGAAAGTCGGGGAGAAAAGTTTCCTTGGCTGCAAGCATCAACATCAGACTTACTGTAAGTTTCTCAGATGCACTTAGGGTTTCGACAGGTTGGTGGACACCGTTTTCTCGAATAATGTTTAGTCTAAAGTCTTGGTCTAGAAAGATGTTCTCAAACCCTTTCAACATAAGTTCTTTGAAAGCTCTGTTGATGTTTCTGTTGAATCTCAGCTTGGCTGAGATCATTCGTCTCATGTACTTGTCTTGATAGTACTCGATAACCTTGTTCAGCCACTCTATTCTTTGAGCCAAGTCTTTACGAACCTCGACGACAAGCCGTCCGCCATACTTAGGATCGTATTCTGGGATCTTTTCAGCCTGTTGAATTGCTTCTTCCTTAACATTTATGACTTCATCTATACGTTTAGCTTCCTCCTCCAAGGCTTTTAACTCTTCAGACTCAAACGAAAGTTTTTCTTGACGCTCTTTTTCTAATTTTGCCACTTCTTCTCTAAGGTATGCAACACGCTTCGATTTTTTCGCAATCGCTTTATGCAGCTCTTTATGTTTTTTCTTAGAATTTGCGATGCTTTCTCTTAGACGAGCCGCGACCTTTGCAGAATCGTCGGTGAGCTCAAGAAACTCCTTTAACTGCTTCATTTTTTCTTCTTCACGATACAACTCCATCTTGAGAATAGACAAACCATTTTCCTCTTTTGAGAGCTCAGCCTCTGTTTCCTGCTTTTTCTTTATGACGTCCTTTGCATTGTCCTCACGGCCAGCTTTGAGATTCGCAATTTTGGTTTCTACCTGTTCACGTCTCAAATAAAGGTTGGTTAGCTCTGTCACTAAAAGAGGAATGGACTCGAACCTCTCAAAGCTTGGACCTGCCAGTTCCCTACTGATATCGTTTACGAGCTCTTGAGCTGCCGACATAATGGTGCTGTAGTATTTGCCATAGGATAAAATTTCAATGTATTCTCGGAAAACCGTTCCACCTCCAGTTATTTTGTGAACAACACTGGTTTCAGCCATCGCTACGCACGCATCAAAAGCTCTAGAGTCAGAAAACGGAAGCACCGTTCCCGATGCTGTGACAGAACCTGAAGATGTTCTCCTAAGCTTTTTCACATAAGTCCTATCGCCATATTGAACTGTGATTTTCCCTTGGATTTCATCTAAAGAAAGAAGGTGAGACGGAGGAACTTGATTGCTAAACATTGATGCTAAGCTGCGAACAAGACTAGTTTTTCCCGAGGCGTTCGGTGCCTTGATGATGTTTATACCTGGCCTAATTTCAATTTGAAAATGTTTTAGTGGACCGATGTTTTCTAACCTAAGAATTAAGCTCAGCTGAGTATCGGGCTGCATATTTTTCTAATAGCTCCTTAACCTTTTCCCTGTTTTCAGCATTTTTTCTAAGAATGCCAATAGCTTGTGGTTCAAACTCATTAATGTATGGAACCTCTTCACTCGTGTTTTCAAAGCCAGTTTTTGACAAGTTTCTTCGCTCCAAGAGAATTCTGACTCAACATATGTTTCAATAGGATTTAAACTTTGCATAAAACACTTTCCAAATTAAGTATTCGGCAAGACAATTGAAGTCCGTCTTGTCAAAATCGTATTTTACAGTGCTCAAGTTTTATCTAAGGGTTTTTGCGCTTTTGTCAAAGACTTTGCTACGTTAATAAAGACGCTGGCGCTCTCGGTTGAGATGTTTAGTGCATCTGCCACCATTTGAGGGTCAGAATCAGCTAAATCTTTTAGGCTCTTAATGCCTGCTTTGAGAAGTTTTTCAGCCACTAGCGGTCCAACGCCTTGGATTTTTTCTAAATCCTCGCTGATGTCTTGCTTTTTTCCGATAGGCTCTTGCGTTTCTACCATCTTTTCTTCAACTGCCTCTTTCATATGACCTCCAATTTGCACAAGCAAGAAGAAAAGTGCTGCTGTAACTCCAAGTAACATAGAAATAACGATTATGCCATAATCGCTCATGGTTCCAGACGGAGTGAATAGGAAGCTTTGAACGGCATCTGTTCCAGCAAAGGACATCCCTAACAAAACCTCATACACACGGGTGACCTGATGGGACCAAATCAACCTTAAGATGCAATATTCAAAGGCAAAAATAAACCCAAAATACAGAATGTAAAGTAGATAAGCGTTGTAACTGGAACGCTTCTCTTTCAACCGATTTACCGTGAAAAAAATGCCAACGAGACACGGAATCATTAAAGCAGCCCAAAGAACTTGCCTTGTTAACTCCCAGCCTACGAGGCTTTCAAGCAGCTGCCTCTCAACACTAACCTCGATGCGCATGATTTCCTGCTGATTAATAAACAATATTACGTACATCAAAACTGAGAAAGAAAGCCAAACGCAGAAGGAAGCAAAACTCAGTGCTATTATCCTTTGACTTTTACTGCTCAAAGCGACAACCGATTTCAGATTACAATAAAAGTCCTTTTATAATTTTTCATTTAACCCAGCATCGAAGTGATGACCAATGTTCTGGACAGACGGTTCATATTGTTAATATTTGTTATGCCTACAGACAATATACAAATGAAAAGTGTTTTAGGAGAAGGCGTGGCGAATTTGAAAGTCGAAGACAACAACATAGAGAGAGACCAAAAAGACATCATAAGATACTGTGAAAAAGCCATAGAAGCATACACACAGTCTCTGAAAGCCTGCGACTTGGAGCGGTCGCCTAAATTACATGCCATGATTCAAAGCAACTTGGCAAACATATACGTCAGGTTGGGCGACATAAAAGACAAAGCGGAAAATTACAAAAAAGCCATAGACGCCTACAACGAGGCTCTAAAATCAAATTCGATAAGTCAGTTTCCCGTTGAGTACGCTATAATCCAATTCAATCTTGGCAACACATATAGCAAACTAGCAGATCTTGAGGAGCAAAATAGAAACAAGTATTCAGAGAAGGCGATAGAGGCATACGGCGAAAGCCTTAAAGTTTTTACTCGGGAGAGCTTCCCAACGTACTACGTTACAATACAAAACAATATAGGAAACGAATATGGAAAACTTGCAGGTGTAGAAAACATCGCCATATCTATAAACAACGCAAAATACGGAAACCTAATGTAACACCCACAAAAACCATTTTAAACAAAATGCCAACAAAAACCAGTCAAGAATCGAACATAATAGAGGGCCAAAAAAACTACGCTGGAACCGCAACAGTCTACTTATAAAAAGATTCGACAGCATCACAGATTTCACATTGTTTCCACAACGCCTACATAAGGAAAAAAGGTTTCAATGTGTACAGAGCAAGCGCAAAAAGGGCACTTATGCCTTAAGCCATGAAAAAATGGTCAGAAAAGCTGACCCGACTATATATACCCCCCTCCCCTCTACTATCCACACAGACAACATACCATGATCTTTTTAATAAAAACTTCGGAATATTTAATGAACTATCACAAATTAATTCTTAATAAAAAAATAAAATGGGCAAGCAGCTAAGTTTCTTTAAAGGTTACAGTAGAACAACAAGAACGCTGAATATTGCAAAATATCCTATAAGGGCGCCAATAATTGTAATCAGAGTTGCTTCAACGTACGCCTTGATTTCACGATTCAACCTTTTCTTAAACATCACATCTTTCATCCTCCTTTACGCAACAATACCTTTAGCCCAAGTATATAACGCCAAGGCACCACAAGTGAACATAAAAAACAATCATCAAAAAAGCACTCTAACTGTAATCACAAAACGTTACTATGCACCCATCAAAGCTCCAAATCCAAAAAATTAAACCTCAGTGTCTCCTTCAATGAATGCCACAAAAAGCATCTACATTTATAATCAACGTTCGACTACGAAAAGTATATATTTTCCGCAAAATTGTTTAATGATACAAAAGTTTAAAAGAGGAATCTTTATGGCTGCGACACAAGGAGTTCCCGTTTTAATCTTGAAGGAGGGTTCATCAAGATCTCGAGGAAAGGAAGCACAGCACGCCAACATCATGGCAGCAAAAATCATCGCCGAAGCCGTGAAAACTTCTCTAGGACCGAAAGGCATGGACAAGATGCTCGTTGACAGTTTAGGCGACGTCACAATAACAAGTGACGGACGGACAATCCTCGACGAAATCGACGTTGAACACCCAGCTGCAAAAATGATGGTTGAGGTTGCTAAAACCCAAGATGACGAGGTAGGCGACGGAACAACAACTTCAGTGGTCATAGCTGGAGAGCTGCTCTCCAAAGCTGAGGAACTATTAAACAAGAACGTTCACCCAACTGTAATCATAGATGGCTACCGAAAGGCCGCTGACAAAGCACTTGAAACCTTGGAAAAAATCGCAATCCCAGTTTCTCCAACAGACAAGGAAGCCCTAAAAAAGGTCGCTATGACCTCAATGGCAAGCAAGCTCGTAGCTGAAAACCGAGAGCAACTTGCAGACATAGCGGTTGACGCTGTTCTCCACGTAGCAGAAAAGGTCGGAGACGAATATAGAGTAGATCTAGACAACATAATGGTTGAAAAGAAAACAGGTGAATCAATCACTGACACCAAACTCATCAAAGGCATAGTTCTAGACAAAGAAATCGTCCACCCAGGCATGCCTAAACGCATCGAAAACGCCAAGATCGCACTGCTAGACTTAGCTCTTGAAGTTGAAAAAACAGAATTCGACGCAAAAATCAACATTGAAACCCCAGAGCAAATGGAAGCATTCCTCCACGAAGAAGAAAACATGATGCGAGACATGGTTGAAAAAATAGCTGCAACAGGAGCAAACGTCGTAATTTGCCAAAAAGGCATAGACGACATGGTTCAACACTTCCTGGCTAGAAAAGGAATAGCAGCTGTAAGACGTGCCAAAAAATCAGACATGGAGAAACTGGCCAAAGCCACAGGTGGAAAAGTAGTCACAAACCTCCAAGACATAACGAAAAAAGACCTCGGCTACGCTGCACTCGTTGAAGAAAGAAAAATAGGCGACGACAAAATGACCTTCATAGAAGGATGCAAGAACCCACGTTCAGTAGCAATCCTAATCCGTGGTGGAACCGAAAGAGTTGTCGACGAAGCTGAAAGATCCATACACGACGCCTTATGCGTAGTTCGAGACGTTGTCCAAGAACCAAAAATAGTAATTGGAGGAGGTGCACCTGAAGTCGAAGTGGCAAGGGCACTTAGAGAGTTTGCCGAAACACTTCCAGGAAGAGAACAGTTAGCAGTCCAGAGCTACGCTGAAGCAGTTGAGGTTGTGCCTACGACTCTTGGCGAAAACGCTGGGCTAGACCCGATTGACATTATCTCAGACCTTAGAGCCTACCACGAAAAAGGCCAAAAATGGGCAGGTGTCGACGTTTTCGAAGGCAAAGTCGTTGACATGGAAAAAAACGACGTCTACGAACCTTTAGCTGTCAAGAAACAAATCGTAAAATCAGCGACAGAAGCAGCCTCAATGATACTGAAAATCGACGACGTCATTGCAGCTGGAAAAATGAAGGCTCCACCAACACCGCCTAAAGGTCCAGAAGGTGCAGGCGGCGAATACGGCGGCGGAGAATTCGACTAAACAACCCAAAATTTACACCCCCACCCTTTTCTTTTCTGTTTCTATCTTTTCCAAAAGCTCACGGTTTCGAGCCGTAAACCAACTTTCATAGATAAAATTTTAATTCAGTTCCAGATATCCTTCGGTTCGAAGTGATGCTGTGGCAAAGAACAGCTGTAAAAAAGCTTCAATAGTTTTCCTCTTCTCAGTCTCCTTTGTATGCCAAATGATCGTAGGCGCAGTCAGTATCACAGTTCCAATTTTCGCCGAATCCCTTAAAGCCTCAACATTAGTGGTAGGGGCAATCGGTTCAGCAGGAGGTCTAGTTTACTCGGTTCTCCCGTTCGTAGCAGGAATATGCTGCGACAAAACGAAAAGAAAATTATTCGTCTCTTCATCCTTAGCCCTTTACAGCTTCTCATGCCTTTTATACAGTTTTTCTGAAGAGGTCACAATGCTTGTTCTGGCCAAGATTATAGAATGGTCATCCGTCGCCATCTTTTGGCCCGCCGTAGAAGCTCTATTAGCAGACATAGGAGAGACCAAGCTCGAAGAAACTCTAAGAAAGTTTAACCTTTCCTGGGGATCAGCCATGATAATAGGCCCAGTAATCGGTGGTTCTCTGATCACAGCGTTTTCGATAAAAGCCCCCTTCGTCTTCGCTCTTCTGTTATCAACAATTTTCTGTATTTTAAGCCTCATCATAATCGTTGAACCAGCAAAAAACAACAAACACGACGTTCAAGCAAACTTAAACCCAGAAAAAACCTCAAACAAGCATTACCCCCTTGTATCTGGGCTCTTGTCAATCTTCCTCTTTTCTTCAGTTGGTGGCATAATTCTTTCTCTTTTCCCAGCGTACGCAACCAAACTTGCCATCTCCCCATTCAACATAGGATGGATCGTTTTTACCTTTGGAGCCGCCAGAGTCATCATCTTCAGCCAAGCAAACAAAGTGGAGGCCAAAATTGGAAAAACGGGCATGCTTCTGTTCGGAACATTACTTCTTGGAGCAGCTTCTCTTTTGACAGTCTTCAGCAACACCTTTTCGCAATACGTGATTTGTTTTGCGTTTTACGGTTCTGGAACAGGCTTTGCATATGCTGCTTCGATAGCCATAGTTCTGGGAAGATGGGAAACAACAAGAGGTCACGCAGCAGGAATTTTCGAAAGCATAATCGGGTTCGGATACTTCGCCGGTCCACTAATCGGCGGGGCACTTTCAACTTTTTCAGATGTTGCCCCATACTACTTCGGGTTTGCCCTTAGCCTTGCAGTATTATTCATCCAACTATTTTACAAAACAAGAAACCAAAAATAAATCAATAATGTAGGTAGAGTTATAAGCTTCTTTTAATTAAAAACACCACAAAAATTTAGGACAACAACCACGGAGGTAAATTATTGCTAGTCGAGGTTCGATGGCACGGCAGAGGTGGACAAGGCATAGTCACAGTAAGCCGTTTACTTGCCTACGCCGCTTTACTCGACGGAAAATACGTTCAGGCTTTTCCAGAATTCGGACCTGAACGAAGAGGAGCACCGGTAACTGGCTACACCAGAATCTCCGACGAGACAATAACTATTCACAGCCACATATATAATCCCCACATAGTCGTCATAGTTGACCCCACCCTCATCGGCACAGTAAACATGACGCTGGGACTCGCCAAAAACGGAACCATAGTGGCAAACACAGAAAAAGACAGCGCCACCCTCAAGCAGGATTTAAGGGCTGAAAAAGCCAAAATCTTCACAGTTAACGCGACAAGAATAGCCCTCGACGTTCTAGGCAGACCAATATACAACACAGCAATGCTTGGAGCTCTCGTAAAGGCGTCTCCGATAGTTACACTAGATTCCATAGACAAGGTTGTAAAAGAACGGTTTCCAGGCGCCGTGGGAGAAAAAAACGTCGCTGTAATAAAAAGAGCATACGAGGAGGCAAAAAACGTTGAGTAAAGAATCCAAACCAGGATGGAAGAAAATTCCAATAGGCGGACTTCTTTTCGAACCAGGCTCAGCCACAGGATACAAAACAGGAGATTGGCGAGCATTCAAGCCAATCGTTGACCAAGGAAAATGCATAAACTGTCTTCTCTGCTGGATTTACTGCCCTGACGCTGCGATAGTTCGGAAAGAAAAGTTCATTGACATAAATTATGATTACTGCAAGGGCTGTGGAATATGTGCAAACGAGTGCCCTGTAAAAGCAATCACGATGGTGGAGGAAAAAAAGTAAAATGCCAAAAATAATGGGTCTAACCGGAGATGAAGCAATAGCATACGCTGCTAAACAAAGTAAAGTGGATGTTGTAGCTGCATACCCCATCACGCCGCAAACAATAATCGTTGAAGCCTTCAGCGAATATGTCCACAATGGCGAAGTTCACACAGAATTTATCTGCGTGGAATCTGAACACTCAGCCATGTCTGCCTGTGTCGGTGCAAGCCTAACAGGCGCGAGAGTCTTCACTGCAAGCTCAAGCCAAGGACTTGCTTTGATGCATGAGATGCTTTACATTGCTTCTGGGCTTAGGTGCCCAATTGTTATGGGAGTTGTGAATCGTGCTCTATCAGCTCCAATCAACATCCACGGTGACCATTCTGATATGATGGGCTCCAGAGACTGCGGTTGGGTGCAAATTTACTGTGAAAACTCTCAAGAGGCTTACGATTGGGTTTTGCAAGCCTTCAAGATTGCGGAAGACCACGAGGTTTTGCTTCCAGTAACCGTGAACATAGACGGCTTCATTTTGTCTCACGCATTGGAAAGGGTTGAGGTTTATGACGACAGTGGCGTTGAAAAATTCCTTTCAGTGAGGAATGCGCCATTTAAGCTTGACCCAGATAATCCTTTCACAGTCGGAGCATTATGCTTCACAGACTATTACTTCGAAATAAAGCGCCAACAAGAAGAGGCACTAAGAAATACACCAACCGTCATAGAAAAGGTTAACAAAGAATTCGAAGCCTTAACTGGAAAAAAATACAGCCAAGTAGACACCTACGGACTTGAAGACGCAGAAGCAGCAATTCTATGCCTAGGAAGCACAGCTGGAACAGCCAAGGCAGTAGCGAAAAAATTACGCAGCCAAGGAAAAAAAGTAGGAGTCATCAAACCTTGGGTTTACAGACCTTTCCCATCTGAACGTCTGCTGCAAACACTAGGAAACCTTAAGGCGTTAGCAGTGCTTGATCGCGCCATTAGTCCAGGTGCGCCGTATGGTGCCTTGTGCAGCGACGTTGTTTCCACGCTTTATAATAATGGAAAGCAGTTAAAAGTTTTCAACGTTATCTACGGATTAGGCGGAAGAGACATTACGCCTTTTGACATTGAGGCAATCTTTAACGAGGCTCTAGATGTTTTGAAAACTGGAGTTGTTAAAGAGCCTTTGAAATTTGTAGGAGTGAGAGAATAATGGTCAGACTGCAAGAATTAACCACAGAAGAAAAGTTCACATCTGGACACAGGCTTTGCGCTGGATGCGGAGCTGGAATCATCGCTCGAATGACGCTTAAAGCTTTAAAGAAACCTTCTGTAGTTGTTAACGCCACTGGCTGCATGGAAGTAGCCTCTACAATTTACCCATTCACATCATGGAAGCTCCCATGGGTTCATGTTGCCTTCGAAAACGCAGCAGCCGTTGCATCTGGAATAGAGTCCGCATACAAAGCTTTAGCGAAGAGGAACGCTTGGGACAAGGATGTTGACATAATTGCTTTCGGAGGAGACGGCGGAACATTCGACATTGGAATTCAGGCTCTTTCTGGCGCTCTTGAAAGAGGCCATGATTTTCTGTATATTTGCTATGATAATGAGGCTTACATGAACACTGGAATTCAAAGGTCAGGAGCCACACCTCACGGCGCATCGACTACAACAAGCCCTGCTGGAACAAAGATTCCAGGAAAACCAGAGTTTAAGAAAGACTTCATCGGCATCTGTGTAGCGCACGAAATAAAATACGCTGCGACCGCTTCACCTGCATATTGGAACGACTACATTACTAAAGTTCAGAAAGGCTTAGACGTGAAAGGCCCAGCTGTATTACATGTTTTTTCACCTTGTCCTCTGGGCATGAGGCATGATTCTGAAAAAAGCATCGAGATGGCAAGGCTCGCTGTCCAAACAAGATACTGGCCCGTTTACGAGGTTGAAGATGGAAAATACAAGCTGAACATCAAGGTTCCAAATCCGAAACCAGTAATTGAGTTCCTTAAGCTACAAGGTAGATTCAGACACCTGTTTCAACCACAGTTCCAAAAAGAACTCGAAGTCATCCAGCAATGGGTAGACCAAAACTGGAAACGCATAACAGCTCTTTGCGGAGAAACGGAAGAATAACCATAAAAACAAAAAATACATAATTTATTCGAAGTCGAGGTAACTATTCATGAAAGTCGTAGGCGTCGTTGGCAGCGCAAGAACTGGCGGAAACACCGAAATCTTAACCAGCATAACACTAGACGAAATACGAAAAGAAGGAATCAAGACAGAGTTAATCAACCTTGCTGGAAAAAGGATTGAACCTTGCGACGGTTGCCGTGCTTGTTCTGAAACTGGAAAATGCCACTATAAAGACGACTTCGAAGAAATTGCTGAAAAGATGATTGAAGCTGACGGCATAATACTTGCCTCTCCAGTCTATTATGGTGCAGCCTCGCCACAAATTGTCAGCCTCATCAGCAGATTCTATTCAAAACGAGACAAGCCTCTGCGAAACAAGGTAGGTGGACCAATTGTTGTAGCACGAAGGGCTGGAAAGAACTTCACCTTTGCGCAGCTACTGTTTTTCTTCATGATTCAAGAAATGATTGTGCCAGGCTCATCGTACTGGAATGTGGCTTTCGGACGTTCAAAAGGAGACGTTCTTAAAGACGAGGAAGGAATCAACACAATAAAAACCTTCGGGAAAAAAATAGCTTGGCTACTAAAAAGGCTTAAGACGGACGAATCCACCAGCAAATAAAAATCTCGAAGAACCTTTCTGGCTATCTTTTTTACAAAAAGGTTCTTATCAGTTCAACACAACTTTATTCTATTACAGGTGAACTATATGCGCCTTTTCCACTGCGCAAACGATGAGGAAATTAAACAAGGAAAAACAACCGACATTTACTTCGAACGAACCATGCAGATTCTTAAAGCAAAAAACAAAGATAGACTACACGTTATCGCAGAGGTCACAACCAGCAGCCTTCCTGAAAACTGGCCTTGGGGAATCCTGTGCGGAATTGAAGAAGTTGCTAACCTTTTTCAAGGATATCCCGTGAATGTGTACGCAATGCGGGAAGGAACCGTCTTCTTTACTCACGACTTCAGGGGGTTCAGGGAACCCGTCATGTTCATCGAAGGACCATACGGCGAGTTCTGCGTTTTAGAGACACCCATGCTTGGTCTGCTGTGTCAGTCCACGGGTGTGGCTACTAAATCCGCTCGCATTAGACTAGCTGCAAAAGATAAACAGGTTCTAGCCTTTGGAGTTCGAAGAATGCATCCTGCGATTGCGCCTATGCTTGACAGGGCGTCATACATAGGTGGACTTGATGGTGTTTCAAGCCTCTTAGGTGCTAAAATTATTGGAGTAGAGCCAAGTGGAACCATGCCTCATGCCCTAATCATAGCTATGGGCAGCCAAACAGAAGCTTGGAAAGCTTTCGACGAGGTGATTTCCCCAGATGTGCCGAGAGTTTGTCTTGTGGATACTTACTACGACGAAAAGGCTGAGGCTATCATGGCAGTAGAGGCTCTAAAAAATCGTCTTTCAGCGGTTCGACTTGACACTCCCCGTTCAAGGAAAGGCGACCTAGCAGAGATTATCAGAGAAGTCAGGTGGGAACTGGACATAAGAGGCTACAAACATGTCAAAATCTTTGTTTCAGGCGGACTGGACGAACAAAGCGTTAAAACTTTAGGCCAATCGGGTGCAGAAGCTTTTGGCGTTGGAACATCAATCAGTAACGCTCCAACAGTAGATTTCGCCCTAGACATCGTCGAAGTTGAAGGAAAAATTGCAGCAAAACGGGGAAAACTGGGCGGCAAAAAACAAGTTTGGCGGTGTCAATCATGTTTTGTCGACGTTGTTGTTCCTTTTTCAGACCCTGAACCAAAATGTCCAGTCTGTGATGGCGCAACTTCGCCCTTGCTTAAGCCTCTGGTTGTGAATGGAAAAATAGTTGTAGAAAAACCAGATCCAAAAAATATTCGTTCCTATGTTTTAGATCAGCTTAGGCGTCTTCCACCACTTACGTAGGACAAGAATTGTGTTCCTAAAATCTTAAATATTTCGAAATCATTCTTTAGGGTAGCCATACAAGGAGCCAAGAAATAAATAATGGTTGAAATTTGTCCAATATGCGGGCTTCCAAAGGACATTTGTGTTTGTGGTGAAATTAGTAAAGAACAACAAAAAATCATGGTACGCATGGAAACACGGAAATTCCATAGAGCTATGACAGTCATCGAAGGCCTTGACTCAAAAGAAACAAACCTTAAAAAAATGGCACAGAGAATGAAGAACTTCTGCGCTTGCGGTGGAACAGCTAAAAACGGACAAATCCTTCTACAAGGTGACCAAAGAGAGAAAGCCAGCACCTTTCTTCTTCAGGCAGGATACCCTAAAGAAAATATTGAAGTACAGTAAGACCATAGAAATAGAGGGTTTGGAAGCCTTAGCAGTTGCACCGTATTATTAAAGGAATTAAGCCTAAGTCTCAGGAACCAAGGAAATTCAAAGTCTGCCCTAGATGTGGAAGTACTAAAATTGGGCTTTCCAGCAAGTTCGACGCATGGCTTATGCCAAAACAGTATATATGTTATGACTGCGGATATTCTGGGCCAATTATTTTGGAGCTTGAAGAAGAAAAAGATCGAAACCAAGAAGCATAAAAGTAGAAGATGACCATAAAAACCCAATTTACCCCGTAATAATCTGAAAAAGCTGATATAATCTAGTTTGGCTAGCCAGAAGTAATAACCTTATTATTTTTTTGGTTCTTAGATTAGGGTTGTAAAGTGATAATCACAATGAATGGGAAAGAATGGTTTAGAAGAAGCTATCGAAGAAACCTAGTGGACATGCACATCGAAGACTGGAACCAAAGTTTTCTATCTCAGCTTAACCCAGAGAACTATGTGGCAATGCTGAAACTTGCGAACGTAAAATCAGCCATGATTTATGCAAACTCACACGTAGGCTACTGTTATTGGCCAACCAAAATTGGCCATATGCATAGGGGATTAGGCGGAAAAGACTTTCTTGACTCTATGATTCAGCTGTGCCACGAAGAAGGAATCGACGTCATTGTGTATTATAGCCTAATTTATAACAACTGGGCTTATGAACATAATCCAGAATGGCGCATACTAGACATTAACGGAAAACCGTCAAGAGACAATCCTAGACAAGGTGGAAGATACGGTGTCTGTTGTCCAAACTCAGAATACAAGAATTTTGTCGCTAGCCAGATTGAAGAACTATGTAGAAACTACAAGTTTGAAGGGATCTTTTTCGACATGACCTTTTGGCCAACCGTCTGTTATTGTCAAAATTGTAAAAAAAGATACATGCAAGAAGAAGGAGAAAATCTTCCTACAATCATTGACTGGAACGATTCTCAATGGCTAAAATTCCAAAAAAAGCGGGAAAAATGGCTTTCCGAATTTGCGGCAATGGCAACAAATGTTGTGAAAAAAATTAGACCAGAAGTTGCGGTTGAACATCAATCCTCAACTTTAACTGGATCTTGGAAGTACGGCGTAACTTCTTTATTAACTGAACACTGTGACTATGTTGATGGAGACTTTTACGGTGGAAGCTTGCATCAATCCTTCATTTGCAAACTGTTTTACAACCTCACTCCTAAAATGCCATTCGTGTATTCCACGTCAATCTGTTATCCAAATCTACATGACCACACTACGACAAAGCCTAAAGAGCTAATAAGAGCTCAGGCATTCTTGGCCATTGCACACAACGGCGCATTTCTCATTATTGATGCCATAGATCCAGTAGGAACATTGGAAAAAAGAAGGTATCAAATTATGGGCGACATATTCAAAGAAATATCTAAATACGAAGAACATCTCGAAGGCGAAATGTGCCAAGACGTGGCAGTATACTTCAGTTTCGACTCAAAATTTAACCCTAATGAAAACGGTAAATCTCCGTCGCCTGATGTTATAAACAAGTATTCTTGGACTCTTCCGCATATAGATGCCGTGTTGGGTTGCACAGAAACTTTGCGAACTCACCACGTTCCGTTTGGCATAGTTACAATCAAAAATTTGAAAGAACTCTCACGTCACAAAGTTGTTGTGTTGCCTAACATACTGAAATTGTCTGAAGAGGAATCAAAAGCAATAATTGACTATGTTGCTGAAGGCGGAAACATATACGCAAGTAAATTTTCCTTGAAATCGAAACTTTCAGAGATGCTAGGCGTTTCGTCCGCTGAAGAGACACATGAAAAGTTCACATACATAGCGCCAACTTCGAATGGCGAAAACCTTTTTACAGAAATTTCCGAAAAATATCCCCTATCAATATCTGACTCTCAAATTAAAATTGACTCTGAATCCAAACATAGAGCATTAGCAAAAATTACGTTGCCCTATACTGATCCAGATGATCCATCAAAATTCGCATCTATCCATTCAAACCCGCCTGGAATACAAACAGACTACCCAGCGCTGATCTATAAAAAAATTGGTAAAGGGCGCGCCTTCTTGTCGTCTGCATCTCTTGAAACCTTCGCCGCTAAATCACTTAAGCACAGAACAGTTTTTATGAACATCATTCGAGCATTAGCTAAGAATAGTTTTTCTTTTGAAGTCACTGCTCCTCAATATGTTGAGATTGTTCTTTTCCGCAAACCAGACGAAAAAACATATTTAATCAACATCGTCAACCTTCAGTCAGAAATTGGAATACCTAATTTGCCAATCAATAACATTCGCATAAAAATGAAGGTTGAGACAAAAACTCAGAAAGTAATGCTTATGCCGGAGAGAAAGTCCATCCAATTCGTGCAAAAGGGAGAAGATGTCCAAATAAGGGTTCCAAAACTGCAGACGTTCCACATGCTGATGTTAAAACATGAATAAGATACAATAGTATTAAGTTGGTAAAAAACTAGCGCAATGTAACATGTTAGTCAGGTAATTCGAGTTTCAGCTGCCTCTTAAGATTCTTAAACCTGTTTCGCACAGTAACCTCAGTCACACCCGCTGCGTCAGCAATGTCTTTTTGAGTCTTCTTTTCGCCAGCTTGTTTACAAGCGATGTAAAGAGCTGCGGCTGCAAGTCCCATTGGATCTTTCCCAGCAGAAGCATGCAAGCTCTTCGCTTCGTTTATAATCTTAGCTGCCTCTGACTGAATTTGACCTGAAATATTGGACCTTTGAGCAATTTTTGTTAAGTAAATAAGCGGATCAGCAATTGGCATGTGAAAGTCAAGTTTCCTAAGAAGTAACCTGTAGCATCTAGCTACGTCTTTCTTGTTAACTAGGCTTGCTTCAGATATTTCCCTAAGATTCCTAGGTGTGCCTGTTGTTCTGCAAGCAGCATATAGGGACGCGGCAGCGATTGCAGCAATGGATCTTCCACGAACCAACCCTTCGTCAAGAGCTTTCCTGTAAATTAACGCAGCCTTTTCTTTAACAGCTGCTGGAGCTGAAACCTTGTCAGAAAGACGGTCCAGTTCAGTCATGGCTTGTGCGAGGTTCCTATCAACAGAGGAGTGCACGCGGCTTCTGATTTGCCACTTTCTAAGCCGCCACATCTGAAGCCTAGTTGATAATGGAAGCTTCCGGCCAAAAGCGTCTCTGTCAATGCGGTCTATCGATGTTGATAGGCCTTTATCGTGTACAGAATATGAAGTTGGAATACCAACTCGACTCCTCGACTCTTTTTCTTCTTGTGTAAAAGCCCTCCACTCTGGTCCTTCGTCCATCATGACGTCCTGAACAACTAGACCGCAGTTTCCGCATATAGTTTCGCCTGAATCATAATCGTGAACAAGGTTTGCACTCCCACATTCTGGGCACTTATTGACCATTATCTGTTGGGATTGTGCCGAATTCTTTTTATTTTCCATTTTTCTGAGACCTCTATACAGTTATAGATGAAGTTTGATGATGAAAGAACTTCATAAGACACGATTCTTCACGAGTTCCGAATCGTGGTAAGATCATCAGTTCGTGACCTATCCTAAGGATTTGTTTTAATATATAAATCTTTCGGTTTTATCGCTGCATCAACATTATCTATGTCTTAGCTCCAAAAAAGGAAATCTAGGCGCACAAAAAAATGCGATGCCAAGAAAAGGTAAAAGTATTAACAAAAATTAGATTTTCTGCATATTTTCAGGGAAACGGGGAAAAATAGTTTCTTTCTTTAAATGCGGAACCATGAAAGTACATTGAAATCTGTTAATCCTAGAATTTCCAACTTTTATTATTACCATCTGTAACAACGTAATATTTTAACAGAAAAATGATGCAAAAGTTATTGTGTTTCCAGAAATTTATATTAAGGCATGAAGTTAATAGGTTGTTCAAAGGGGAAACGGTTTGGAAAGGTTGCCTGAAAATTTCCGGAATGTTCTGGAAGGGTTACTGACAGATTTGAAGACCAAAGAATCTATTGTTGGTATTGGACTTTTTGGAAGTTGGAGTCGAGGAGACGCATCCTTGACCAGCGACGTTGATCTTCTCCTTGTCGACAAAAGAGACTTTGATTACGAGTACATGGAAAGAGCTTTGATTGATAACGTCTTTTTTGACCTAGATTATGTTCCTTCAAAATGGATCGTACGCCAGATTCCTCCTGAAATTGACCAGAAGCTTTATGAATCTCAAGTCTTGCTAGACCGAAATGGCAGATTCGCAGTAGCTAAAGAATTGATGTCAAAAAATTATTGGACACTTGAACGGGCTGAAATGAGAATTGGAAACTACATAGTGCAGGCGGACACGTATCTAAGCAGAATCGTATCCGCCTTAAACAGAGAGGATTTCCAAAGTGCAAAAGTCAGCGCGGTTTTAGGGCTTACTTCAGTCATGCGGGTTCTTTTGGAAGTCGCGCGGAAGCCTTATTCGAACAGCCGTTTCTTAAGAATGCTTGAGTCCGCGACAATTCGGCTTGGTCAAAATGATCTTTACGACGAATATCTTGACATTGCAGGCTTTACTAAGATTAACAAACAAGCCGCAGAAAGCATATTGGACTCGGTTACTGAAGCTTGGCAGAAAGTCGCTGGTTTTGTCCAAGAAAACTCCTCGAAAATTGAGAAGGTGCATGTCAGAGTAAAGAACGACTTAAACTATTATTGTAAAGAAAATTTCCTAAAAGGCATGCAGGTGCGGGCGCAGACTTTAATAAATGAAAGCCTATACGAAGAAGCTGTTCATTACCTATTTCGAGGTACCATTAGCATGCTTGAGAACTATGTCTGGCTAATCTCAACGTTAGAAGGAACACGGTTTGATTTCACGAATCTGTTCCAGCGGCTGAAAAACTCAAGTCTCTCACCGCCAGACATTTATAAAAAAACAGTTGAAGCATTTAGCCTAGAAGATATTTCGCAAAGCGAGGCGGAGGAAGCTCAGAAAAAGGCCAGGGAAACAGTATCCAAGATCAGAAATAAACGTAGAGAGTTTGCTGAAACCTTTGACGTTTAATGGTTTACTTCGTGTGAACCGCTTATCTTAATAAGGAGATTGCCTTACAAAGGTTTAGAAGTGTTTGATGTGGGCGTCACAACGGAAGAACAACAAAAAGTAGGCATCTTAAAGCACGATCTTCAAAATCTCAACTTGATCGTGAAGATTCTGAACATTGGTTCCTCCCGCGGAGTTCCCTCTAGGAACGATCAACGTCAACATTGGATTGCAGAGGCAATTGTTGGCGACGAAACAGGCACAGTCGTATTAACCCTTTGGGACGATCAAATTAGGATGTTTAAAGCCAACGACGTCATTGAGATAAAAGGCGGCTACACAACGCTTTTTAAAGGCTCCTTAAGGCTGAATGTGGGAAGAGGAAGCCGAATATCCAAGGTTGACAAGGAAATTGCGCAAGTCAATACTAAGAACAACCTTTCTGAAAGAACCCACATCCAAATTCCGTGGACGCTTTCAGAAGCCCGCCCGTTTAAAAGCCACAGAAGACGCTGAGAGCATAACAACATATCCCAGCGAAAACAAAAAATATTCTAACCCATCTATTCTAAAATGCCTAAACATTGCACATAAGCCCGGTGGTGTAGCGGTCAAGCATCGGGGCCTCTGGAGCCTCTGACGAGAGTTCGAATCTCTCCCGGGCTACCACTGTCTAGGCGCGAATTTATACTTTTTAAGGGCTGGTTTTCTTGGATTTCTTTGAGCATTTGCTGTTTTAGAGCGGTGGTTAGTTGAACTAGCTGCTGGTTTTCGAGTTGGCTGTTGTCGATGATTGTGCGGTTGGGTCTAGTTAGGGCGTCTTTTGTTAGGATTTCTTCTGGATTCAGTCTTGTCAGGGTGGCGTCTTGACATGTAGGTTTATTGCAATTTCAGCTATGTCTGTTCCGTATTCTGCAATTCTTCTTATGCTTTCAAGAATCAACCGTATGCCGATAATCGTTTTTGTATTTGTTTGTAGTTCTAGTAGTTTTCCGATTATTTCTTCTTCAAGATTAGCTGCGTCTCTTACTTTCGCTATTGTTTCATGAACCAGCTGCGAATCATACTTATAGAGTGCTTTCACAGAGTTTTCTTGGATTTCAGTTGCAATTTTACTCATGGAAGCAACATGTTCGATTGTTTTTTCTTCTAGTGGAGTTTCAAGCGTTGATGATATCTTTGCTATTCTTGCAGCGTGATCAGCGCTTCTTTCAATACTTTTCACTATGAGGCGGTATCCTAGGCAATCTCTTGGATGCGTCAAGCCAACCTCTTCAACAAGAAGTCTGTTTTCTACCGCTGCCTTTAGTTGTCGAACTATGAAAAGATAAAGCCTGTCCACCTCGTCATCTCTAACAATGATTTCCTTAGCTAATTCTTTGTCATTGGTGCTTAGGGCTTTGACAGCGTCCTTAAGCATAAAAATCATAAGTATGTGCATACGCCTCAGGGCTCTATCCAATGGGAGATCCACGCTTCCTAGAAGACATTGAGCTGTGATCTCGTTTTCTGTCTCTTCAATTATCTCGGTTCCAATTAGTTTCTGATGAATGGCATTCCTAAGAAAACTTCTAACCTTCGCGTCTCTTAGCTTTATCCTGATTATGTCGTAACCCACAAGATAATGCGCAATAAACTCGGTAACAATGGCTTCAGGCCGGTTAATTTGAGAGGCGTCAAAAAGTGACTCCTTAACTTCTTTAAGTCTCAGTTCATTGCGTGGAATCAGGAGTATTGACATGTCAGGCTGAGGCACTAACGCGATTTGATCTTTTGGTTTTAGGTTGACGGTTTCTATCCACTTCTTGGGAAGCGAAACAACATAGGTAGAACCGCCTGTAACCTGGATCTTTCTAGTCTCCGCTTGCAGTTCCATAAATATCCCATCATAGACTAAGGATGTATTTATAGAGGAAAAATAGATAAATACTGCTTATATAGTTTATGTCGACAACCTATATGTAATACTTCTCATTCTCAATAGTTCGAATGGAGAGAAATAATATGAGCTCGTCATACAAAAGCGTAGCAATCTACTTGATAATTGGTCTATTAGTAGGAGCTGTAGCAGGTTATCTAATTGAAACGCAGATATCAGCAGGCAAAATTAAGGATCTTCAAAATCAGATAGATGCTATAAGTGCAGAAATTCCAAGGGGCAACATAGTACAGAAAGGCTCAGATACTCTTCTAATAGTGGCCCAACGGTGGGCTGAGGCATATATGAATAAACACCCAGCAGTGTCAATTTCAGTTGCAGGCGGCGGCTCCGGCGTAGGATTCTCCGCTTTGGCTCAAAAGACTACAGACATAGCTGATGCTTCAAGAGAAATCAAGAGTTCCGAGATACAGACAGCTAAGGCAAATGGCGTAAATCCTGTGGAGTGGGTTGTAGGTCTCGACGGTATCGCCATCGTCATCAATCCAAGTAACCCAATAACAGAGTTGAGAATGGAACAGCTGGAGAAAATATACAATGGCACTTACACCAACTGGAAACAGGTTGGAGGTAATGATGCGACTATCATAACTTATGGCAGACAAAGCACCTCTGGAACCTATGACTTCTTCAGAGAACACGTCTTGCACAACAAGAACTTTAGAGCAGACAACAGGGAACTTGCTGGCAACGCTGAGATTGTTCAATCCGTAATGGGAGATGTAAATGGGATAGGTTACGTAGGAGTAGCTTACACAAAACAAGGCGTTAACGTCAAAATAGTCAAGATAAGGGCTGCTGCCGATGCTGTAGCTTACGAGCCTACTGTTGAGAACATAAAGAGCGGAGCGTATCCAATCGCACGAAAACTGTACATATACACAAACGGAGTTCCAACGGGAGTTCTTGCCGACTACGTGGCTTTTATACTGGGTCCTGAAGGTCAGAAGATACTCGAAGAGGTTGGCTACATCTCGTACATCAAGGTTGACAAATGAGTGAGACATGTAGGAAACAATTTACGAGCACCTATTTTTTGTAAGAAACTAACGGAAGTGAAAACTGTGGAGACAATAGGTTGAGAAAAATGAGGATTAACAATTTCAAGGAATTTTTGATTGAAAAGTTTCTTTTCGCCAGTTCGATAGTCTCTATCATAGTCGTAACTCTAATTTTTCTCTTGTTATTCAGCCAAGGCATACTTGCCTTTCGCGAAATCTCGATTCTCGATTTCTTGTTTGGGCAAACTTGGCAACCTACCTCTCTCATGAAAGCCGAGTTTGGAACCGTGCCCCTGGTTTATGGCACAGTAATCGTCACATCCATAGCCATGGCAATCTCGATTCCTCTGGGAATAGCGATCGCCGTATATATTGCAGAAATTGCTAACCCAATAGAAAAAGAAATCTTGAAGCCAATTGTTGAACTGCTTGCAGGCGTGCCCTCTGTGGTATATGGCTTTTTCGCATTAGTCACTTTGGCAACGTGGATTCAACAATTAACAAGCACGAACTCAAGACTAAACGCCCTAAACGGCGGCCTAATACTTGCGATCATGGTTATACCGACAATTGTCAGCCTTGCAGAGGACGCTATATCTTCTGTGCCTAAGGAGTACCGAGAAGGGTCAATGGCGTTAGGCGCCTCAAAATGGGAAACAATAAAAAACGTCACAGTACCCTCTGCTGCGCCTGGAATATTAGCTGCCATACTCCTTGGCTTTGGCAGGGCTGTTGGAGAAACAATGGCGGTTTTGATGGCTACAGGAAACGCTGCTGTAGTAAATTTCAATATTCTAGATTCGGTTCGCACAATGACTGCTACAATCGTTATTGAAACCCCTGAGGTTGCTTTCGGAAGCCTCCATTATCATGCACTATTTGCGGTTGCGCTCTTGTTGTTCGTGATCACATTCGTCTTCAACTACATAGCAGGGGTTATTATGAGACGATACAGGAGGACAGGTAGATGAACAATAAACTCCTAAAACAAATTATTTTCTTTCAGATTTTTAGAACAATTGCAGCATCAGTGATCTTGTTCCTATTTATTATGATATGGACGTTCATCTCTAACGGTATAGGAGTCGTAAGCTGGAGCTTCTTAACCGACATGCCGAGAAGGGGGATGACAGAAGGAGGAATCTTCCCGGCTATAGTTGGAACAATATATTTAACTCTAGGAGCAATCGTGTTCGCGTTTCCCATTGGTGTTGCGTCTGCAGTTTATCTCGTAGAATATGCACGCGAGGGAAGACTTGTGCAGATAATAAATTCTGCCATAACTAACCTTGCTGGAGTTCCGTCCATTGTTTATGGACTGTTTGGTTTCGGAATCTTCGTTATCTTCCTCAATTTTGGTACGTCGATTCTTTCAGGATCTTTAACCTTATTCCTCATGATCTTACCAACAATAGTATCAGCCGCTCGCGAGGCTCTTTTAGGAGTCCCAAAGTCTTTTCGTGAGGGGTCACTGGCGCTTGGAGCAACCAAGTGGCAAACAATAAGACATATGGTTCTACCATACGCGTTACCCGGCATTCTTACAGGAGCAATATTAGCCGTAGCGAGAGCTGCTGGTGAGACAGCGCCAATCATATTAACAGCGGCGTTCTTCTTTCGCCCTTCATTACCAAAGTCGATAATGGATGGCACCATGGCGCTTGCTAGTCACATTTACTACATGGCAACTCAACATCATGCGATTAATCTTGTTAGACCTTTGACTTACGGTTCTGTCTTGGTTCTTTTAGGCTTGGTTCTTTCACTTAACATTTTAGCGATTGCTGTTCGAACAAGATATCGAAGGAGGAAAAACTGGTAATATGCCAATGAAAATTGAGACAAGAAATCTTAGTGTTTCATTTGGAGGTGTTGACGCTATCAAAGACGTATCGATGGAAATATTTGCCAACAAAGTTACGGCCATTATAGGTCCTTCGGGGTGTGGAAAGTCGACATTAATCAAAAGCTTTAACCGAATGAACGATCTGGTTTCTAACGTCAAAATAACAGGTCAAGTATTGCTAGACGGGGAGAACATTTACGGCACTAACTACGACGTGGTTACGCTTAGGAAAAAAGTTGGAATGATCTTCCAGAAGCCCAACCCGTTTCCAAAATCAATTTATGATAACGTAGCGTATGGTCCGAGGATACACGGAATTCATAAAAAAGAAATTTTAGATAAGATTGTTGAGGAAAACTTAAAGAAAGCTGCTCTATGGCACGAAGTCTCTGACAGGCTAAATTCATCGGCCATGGACCTTTCTGGAGGGCAACAACAAAGACTTTGCATCGCGAGAGCTCTCGCGGTTGAACCTGAAGTCATCTTGATGGATGAGCCTTGTTCAGCCCTTGATCCAATAGCGACGGCAAAAATAGAAGGATTAATACGAACCCTGTCTAGGGACTACACAATTGTTGTCGTAACGCACAATATGCAGCAGGCTGCAAGAGTCTCAGATTACACGGCGTTTCTTTATCTTGGGAAAATGATAGAGTATGATTTGACCAAAGACGTTTTTGAGAATCCTAAAAATGATTTGACTGAAAAATATCTTACAGGAAAGTTTGGGTAGGTGAATGTATCTTGAATAGACTGCTTGATGCCGGTTTGGAAAGACTTACGGCAATCCTACTTCAAATGGGAAAGGTTGCAGAGGAGGCTGTGAGGCTTTCGATCGAGAGCTTTATGGCAGGTGTAGACGTATGCCAAAGGGTGCAACACTATTCAGAAACGTTGGTTGAAATGAACGTTGATGTTGAAGACAAAGCATTTGAACTAATAGCTAAATACCAGCCTGTAGCATCGGATCTAAGAATCATTAAATCGTATATCAAAATTTCGAACGATCTTGAAAGATACGGTAGATATGCTTGGGACATTTCATTCATTCATAAAAGGATTGCGCGCTTTGAGAAATGCGAGGATCCTTTAGCTGTTGTTGAAAAGATGAGTGAAAAAGTGATTAACATGGTTCACCTCAGTATCGAGGCTCTAAAAAAGCACGATTCAGAGCAAGCGAAAAAGCTTGCTGAGATAGAGAGCGAGGTGGACGCCTTATATTTCAGACACCTTGATCATTCCTCCGAGATGCCAACGCCTATTAAATGCCTAATTACAAATACTTTGGTTGTCAGATACTTAGAGAGGATAGCAGACCACGCCACGTATATAGGGGAATCGATTGTCTACATAGCCACGGGGGAAAAGGTGACTCTTAGGTGATTATGAGTTATGAGTATAAAAGATTTGAACCGTAATAAAAGAAGGAAAATGATTGAAGAGGAATATGAAAAATGGAAAAAAGAAGCTATTCATGGTTTGAGAGAAAAAGAAAAACAGAAACCCTGAACTTGGCTCAAATTCAAATAGCAAAAGCCCTTGAAACCACAGACCTTCTTCACAAAGCGGTGCAGTGTTGTTTGGAAGGAAAAAGAAAAGAGGCGATGCAAAGCGTCGAAGACTTGTTCAAAACAGAAGAAGACGTTGATAACCTGCGAAGAGAGACTTTCCGAGAACTGTCGAAAAGCGGTATACTGCCTTCAGAGTCTAGAGAAGATCTGATGCACCTCGTGAAAAGACTTGACACCCTCGCCGATCATGTGAAAGATGCAGCTAGATGCCTGAAAATGATTGGCGACTTCAGTATCCCTAATGAATTGATGGAAAAAACTAGTCTTATGACCTCTGCTCTTGTGAAATGCGCAACATCTCTGCGTGAAAGCATTGAAAAGATTGTTGAAGATCCCGCAGAGGCTATTGCGAAGGCTAAAGAGGTTGAACGAACTGAGCGTGAGGTTGACCAAAACTACCTTGATATCAAACCTTTATTTGTCGAATACTCGAAACAGATGAATGTCGGGGTCATAGTAATTTTCGACGACTTAATCGAGTTTATAGAACAAGCAGCAGACATGTGTGCCGATACGGCTGATTACATAATGATCCTAGGAAGCAGAGAATAGACGCACTTTGGTTCGCATTTAAACCGTTTTCCCAACGTTTTCTTTTCAATAATGGTTCCGAATCTAGTTATCCTTGGGTTAAAAATGTATGTTTATATTTTTGTTTGTGCAGCTATGTTTCTACGCATCTTGCTGGAGATGGGTATGTTGGGTGAGAAGAAAGAAGAACGAGAAAAGGTAAGCAAACAGACAGAGGCTTTGAAGAAAGCTTTGGAAGCTGAGAAGAAGCGTTCAGAAGAGTACCTTATTCAGTTGAAGTACGCAAGGGCAGAAATTGAAAACCTTAGGAAAAGCTTTGACCAGAAGTTGGAGGAGGCCCGAAAATACTCTAATGAACGCATAATCATCGAGTTGCTAGACGTAGTTGATGAATTGGAAATGGCGGTCCAGTCCGCCCGTTCTTACAACTCAACAGAAGCTCTCGTTCAAGGAGTTGAAATGACGCTTAAAAAATTGAGAAAGACACTTCAAAACGAGGGTGTTTCCCAAATAAAAAGCGTCGGGGAACTCTTTGACCCTTTGAAACACAACGCTGTTGAACGTTCAGAGAAGGAAGGCGTTGAAGGATGCAAAGTAATAGAGGAAATTAGAAAAGGTTATACCTTAAGAGAAAAGGTGATTAGACCAAGCATGGTCAAAGTTGCCATGCAACCATCACAGTCACAAAAGGAGGCTAAACAAGATGAGTAGTGGCAAATCAATGGAGAAAATTATTGGTATAGATTTGGGAACAACTAACTCTGCAGCTGCCATCTACGAAGGCGGCCGACCAGTTGTAATCCCAAGCGCCGAAGGACCGACAGTTGCGGGAAAAATGTTTCCTTCCGTCGTCGCCTTCACCAAGGACGGAACATTATTGGTTGGTGAGCCAGCGAAAAGGCAAGCGACAGCAAATCCTGAAGGAACAATTTTCGAAATCAAGAGAAAAATGGGAACCAACTACAAGGTGAACATTGCAGGCAAAGAGTATACGCCGCAGCAAATTTCCGCCTTCATACTTCAGAAGATAAAGAAGGACGCTGAAGCCTATCTTGGAACCACGATAAAGAAAGCTGTAATTACGGTTCCAGCTCACTTTAATGACAACCAGCGGCAAGCCACAAAAGATGCAGGCGAAATCGCAGGCTTCGAAGTTGCAAGGATAATTAATGAGCCGACAGCTGCATGCCTTGCGTACGGAATTGACAAGCTAGAGAAGGAGATGAAGATACTTGTCTTCAGCTTCGGAGGAGGCACTCACGACGTAACTGTCATGGACTTTGGAAAAGGCGTCTTCCAAGTACTTTCGACAAGCGGGGACACGCAGACAGGCGGCGCAGACCTAGATAAGGCAGTGATGGACTACCTTGTCGAGGAGTTCCAAAAACAAACGGGAATAGACCTCCGCAACGACAAGATGGCAATGTCAAGACTAAAAGAAGCAGCTGAAAAGGCAAAAATCGAATTATCAACATTAATGACAACTGACATCGATTTGCCATTCATAGCAAGTGATGCTTCTGGACCGAAGCACTTGCACTTTACTCTCACCCGAGCTAAGCTTGAATCTTTAGCTCTACCCATAGTCATGAAGACAGAAAACACAATAATAAGGGCGCTTGAAGACGCCAAGTTAACGCCGAAAGACATTGACAAAATAATCCTAATCGGCGGAATGACGAGGATGCCTTACGTCCAAAAGTTCGTCGAACAAATTATGGGTAAGCCAGCGGAAAGAGGTGTTGATCCGATGGAATGCGTAGCGATTGGCGCTGCAATACAGGGTGCAGTGCTCGCAGGCGAAGTGAAGGACCTTCTGTTGCTTGATGTTACGCCTTTGTCACTTGGAGTTGAGACCCTTGGCCACGTTTTCACAAAAATCATCGAGAGAAACACTACGATACCTACTAGAAGAAGCCAAATATTCACGACTGCAGCAGACTTTCAAACAGCTGTCACAATTCATATACTTCAAGGCGAACGTCCAATGGCGCAAGATAATGTCTCTCTTGGAATGTTTAACTTGGAAGGCATTCCACCTGCCCCAAGAGGAGTGCCGCAAATTGAGGTTACATTCGACATTGACGCAAATGGAATATTGAATGTCACCGCGAAAGACCTAGGAACAGGAAAAGAAGCAAAAATCACGATTACAGCTGCGACAAAGTTGTCCAAAGAAGAAAAAGAACGCATGGTTAAGGAAGCAGAACAATTCGCAGAGCAAGACAGGAAGAAACGAGAAGAGGCTGAGCTCAGAAACAACGCTGACAGCCTAATATACACAGCAGAGAAGACCAAAAAGGATCTGGAGGCGAAGCTCACGCAAGACCAGAAAAGCAAGATAGACACAGCTGTTTCAGCCCTAAAGACTGCTCTAGGAGGTACGGACGTAGCGGCAATCAAGACGAAGTCAGACGAGCTCGCAAAAGTATTGCAGGAAGTTGGAACAGCAATCTATCAACAAGCAGCTGCTGAACAAGCGAAACAGAAGCAGCAACCAAGTGGAACGCAGCAGTCTGGACCCGAATCTAGTGGAAGCAAGGTTGTGGACTCAAAGGACTATGAGGTAAAGTAAAATTTCGGATAGGCCAGCGTAGGCGTAGAGGTTTGTTGGTTGGGAAATGGCAAACAAAAAGGACTATTACGAGGTTCTCGGTGTTTCCCGAAACGCCACGAAAGAAGAAATAAAGGACGCTTACAGAAAGCTGGCTCTACAGTACCATCCTGACAGGAATAAGTCACCTGATGCAGAAGAAAAGTTTAAGGAAATTTCAGAAGCCTACGCTGTGCTTTCAGATGACGAGAAAAGAGCTCAGTACGACATGCTTGGTCACGTGGGGTTTGACCAGCGATACACGACTGAGGACATATTCAGAGGCGCAGACTTCGATTCGATTTTCAGAGATCTAGGATTCGGGTTCGACTTTGATAACATATTCAACGTGTTTTTCGGAGGAAGAGGCTTTAGACAAAGAGCAACAAAAGGCAGAGACATAGCCTATGGCATTGAAATAACACTTGAGGAAGCAGCAAACGGCGTAGAAAAAGAACTTTGGATACAAAGAACCGAAAAATGCGATGTTTGCAGAGGCAGCGGTGCTGCACCTAACACCTCGCTGCGGCGATGCCCAAAGTGTAATGGTGAAGGAAGAATTCAAAGAACCACACGAAACGCCTTCGGAGTGTTCGTCCAAGTTGTTACATGTTCCACCTGCAACGGTAAAGGTCAAATCATAGACACTCCATGCTATAAGTGTAAAGGCAAAGGACTTGCAGAAATTAACCGAAAAATAACGGTGAAGATTCCGCCAGGAATAGACGAGGGATACCAATTAAGACTTCCAAAAGAGGGAGAACTAAGTCCAGGCGCAGAGGTTCCTGGAGACCTGTACGTATTAATCCACATTGTGCCTCACCCTTTCTTTAAGAGGGATGAAGACGACCTTATTTATAACCTCATAATCAGTTTTCCCCAAGCTGCTCTAGGCGATGAAGTTACGATTCCTACACTTGAAGGAAACACAAAAATCAGAATTCCACCTGGAACACAGCCAAGTGAAGTCATAAGACTTAAAGGTAAGGGGATGCCGAGGTTTAGGGGTCACGGCAGAGGTGACTTGAAGGTTATAGTTAACATCTCGGTTCCTAAGAAACTTACATCAAGCCAAAGGGAGATGCTTGAAAAGTTAGCTAGAGAATTCAATGAAGACATTAGACCTAAAAGTAGGTTTGGATTCTGAAGCGAAAAAGTGGGGCATTTCGCAAATGCAAAATCCTTTCTTCCCAAACAATATAAGTTGGTGTCAACATTCTTCGTGACGTGATTTAGCTTTGATGTTCAACTTACTCGCTTTAATTATTAATATTATTATTAGCGTAATATTTTTGTCGCCTGCTCTTTGGCTGGCAGGAAGAGTGTTAGCTGGAAGAGGAAAGGCAAAGTTTTCTGATGCTGTGGCAATAATTGTTGTTGGAATAATAGTAGGAGCAATTTTCGACGCATTTGTTATGGGATTTTTTGGACTCCTCTTTTCTTTACTTCCTCTTGGAGCTTTTGGCTTCTGGCTTTTTTCCTCCTTGATACGTCTGGTAATTTGGTTAGCATTAGTAAAGCACTATTTTGACTGTGGCTGGTTAAAAGCGTTAGCTATATCGATATTGGCCATAATCCTTTTCACCATAATTGCCATGGTACTTGCATTTCTGGGACTGGCATTGATAGCGTTAATATAATAGAGCCCGAAGAGTGTTTTGGAATTTTTTGTGTCTAATTTACCATATTTTGTATATTAGGAACGTAAGTTTAAAATGAGTTTAAAACTTTATTGCGTCTTTGCTGTTGAAAGAGTTTTCTAGGTAAAAACATTCTTTGTTTTTTGGAAAGAGCGAAATACCAGTTCTATTCTTTATTTTTTCTTTTGGTTCCATTTTGAGTTTTCTGTCTATCCAATTTTTTGAACAAATAAATTTAAATCTTTGTACAACGTGTTTTTTACCTGTTAATTGTACGTTGTGAATTCGAGAAAAATCACTTGCATCTATCTTAAGGAGAATAAAGTATGAAATACGTTAGGAAGCGGGATGGACGACTTGAAGAGTTCGACAGCAACCGAATAACAAACGCCATCTGGAAGGCAGCGAAAGCGGTGGGTGGCAAGGACAGGGAGCAAGCTGAACGCTTGTCTAAACAAGTAGTTGATATTCTGAAGCAAAGATTTGGAGATGACGGAGTCCCAACGGTTGAGGAAATCCAAGACATAGTTGAGAATGTTCTTATCGAAAACGGACACGCAAGAACGGCGAAAGCGTACATTCTATATAGAAAACAACATCAAGACATAAGGGAGCTAGCTGCTCTTCTGAGCTCATCTGACCTTGTTGAACAATATGTAGACGTTGAAGACTGGTACGTTAAGGAAAACTCGAACATGAGCTATTCTTTACAAGGACTGAATAATTACCTTACAACGAAAGTAATTGAAAAATATTGGGCAAGCAGAATTTTCCCTCCGAACATTGCTGAGGCTCACTATTCAGGAGACGTGCATATTCACGACCTAGGCGTCCTCGGTCCATATTGTGTCGGCTGGGACCTTAGAGAGCTCCTCCTTTCCGGATTTGGGGGGGTTTCAGGAAAAATAGAAAGCAAGCCTGCAAAACATTTTAGGACGGCTCTCGGTCAGGTTGTTAACTTCTTTTACACGCTTCAAGGTGAAGCAGCAGGCGCCCAAGCCTTCAGTAACTTCGACACGTATTTGGCGCCGTTCATCAGATATGACGGTTTGGATGAAAAAGAGGTCAAGCAAGCCTTACAAGAGTTTTTCTTTAACATCAATGTTCCGACACGTGTAGGCTTTCAGACTCCCTTCACAAACGTGACACTCGACCTTACTGTTCCGAACTTCATGAAGGACGAACCCGTAATTCGCGGTGGTACATTAACGGACGATGCCTATGGTGACATGCAAGAAGAGGTTGACGTGTTTAATGCCGCCTTTGCCGAGGTTATGGCTGAAGGCGACGCAAAGGGTCGCGTGTTCACCTTCCCGATTCCTACGTATAACATTACGAACGATTTTGATTGGGATTCTCCAGTTGCACAAAAAATTTTCGAGGTTACAGCAAAGTATGGGACTCCATATTTTTCCAACTTTGTAAATAGCGACATGTCTCCTGAAGATGTACGAAGCATGTGCTGCCGCCTTAGAATAGACAACCGGATGCTGCGAAAAAGAGGCGGAGGATTTTTTGGGGCAAGCCCATTAACAGGCTCAATAGGCGTAGTCACATTAAACATGCCAAGAATTGGGTATCTTGCAAAAGATGAAACGGATTTCTTCGAGAGACTTGAAAACTTAATGCAGATAGCCAAAGATAGTCTAGAGATAAAACGAAAGGTCCTTGAAAGATTCTCTGACAAGGGATTATATCCATATTCAAAATATTACTTACGGTTTGTAAAGGAGGCTTTCGGCAATTATTGGAAGAATCACTTCTCAACCATTGGCTTGATCGGAATGAATGAAGCCTTGCTTAATCTTTTCGGGTACGGAATAGCGAACGAAGAAGGACTGAAGTTTGCAGTTAGAGTCTTGAAGTTTATGCGAGACAGGCTTATCGAATACCAAGAAGAAACCGGCAACATGTATAACATTGAAGCTACCCCAGCAGAAGGGGTTTCATACAGGCTTCCCCATTTGGACAAACAAAAATATCCAGACATAATTGTAGCGAACGAGAAACAAGTCTCGAAAGGAGCGGAGCCCTTCTATACAAATTCCACTCATCTTCCAGTCGATTACACTGGAGACCTTTTTGAGGCTCTTGAGCATCAGGACAATTTACAACCCCTTTATACTGGCGGCACAGTTTTCCATATTTTCCTTGGTGAAAGAATCCATTCGTGGAAAGCCGCTGCTGAGCTAGTGAAGAAGGTGGCGTATACTGCTCATCTTCCGTATTATTCACTTACTCCGACGTTCAGCATCTGTGGAACTCATGGATACATTCAAGGTGAACAGAAAACTTGTCCTCAATGCGGAAGCAAGTGCGAAGTATATTCTAGAATAGTAGGCTACCTCAGACCTGTAGACCAATGGAACGACAGCAAACAAGCCGAATTCAGCATAAGAAAAACGTTTGACCAGTCTGTCCTCGTGGAGGTTCCTGCGTAGCGAAGGAAAAAAGTACATGAAATTTGGCGGTTTTCAAAAAACAAGTCTTATAGATTTTCCTAATAGGATTTCAAGCATCCTTTTTACCTTAGGATGTAATCTTCGCTGTCCATTCTGCTACAACGGTCGGCTTATTATAGATCCCAAACCTCCATTTCTTTCGGAAGAGGATGCATTGAAGATTCTTAGGTCCCGAAAAAAGTATGTTAACGCCGTTGTAATAACTGGTGGAGAGCCAACGTTAAACAGTGACCTTCCTGACTTTGTTCAACGGCTAAAAAATGAAAGCTTCGCAGTTAAACTCGACACAAACGGCTTTCTTCCCAACGTTCTCGAAAAATGTTTGCCAAGTCTTGACTATGTCGCAGTAGATTTCAAAACCTCTCTAGAAAAATACAGGCTCCTAGGTGCAGTTGACACGCAGAATTTGGTGCGCAGCATAGAACTGTTAAAAAATGGGAACGTCGATTACGAGCTTAGAAACACTGTTACTCCAATAATTGTAACAGAAGACGACATTCCAAAGATGGGCGAAACCGTGAGAGGAACAAAGCGGTTCGTTTTTCAGCAGTTTAATCCAAGTGAAGCCTTAGATGAAAAATTCAGAAGCCTCAAGCCTTATCCTCCAGAAGTCATCAAGTCCTTTGCTGACATTATGAAGAAATACGTTGACGAAGTGATTCTAAGAATCTAGACTGGCAAGTTAGTTGCATCTTGATTTTTTCATCAAGAACTCGTTAATTGTGTATGCTGCTTTTTTGCCACCTGCCATAGCGGATATTACCGTAGCATTATCTGTTACGATGTCCCCGCCAGCGAAAACTCCAGGCATGTTTGTTTCGCCTGTTTCTGGATTAGCAACAATTGTGCCGTGAGATGAAACTTTTACTTGATTTTCTCCTCGAACAGCTAGAGGATTAGGTTTTTGCCCGATGGCTACAACAACAGTGTCAGCGTCAACAAGGAACTCCGAACCGGGCACAGCAACTGGCCTCATTCTCCCAGAATCATCGGGCTTTCCAAGTTCCATGCGGATACATTCAACTGCCTTTACCCATCCTCTTTCGTTGCCGATGAAACGCACAGGGTTTGCTAAGAAGATGAACTTTATACCCTCTTCCTTCGCGTTGACTACTTCGTCTCGTCTGGCAGGCATAAGTTCCTCAGTTCTTCGGTATACTATGGTTACATCGCCTCCAAGTCTAAGAGCACAGCGGGCAGCGTCTATTGCAACGTTTCCTCCCCCTATGACCACGATTTTTTTTCCAACCTTAATAGGCGTCGAATATTCAGGAAATCTGTAAGCCTTCATCAAATTGACGCGGATGAGGAACTCGTTTGCCGAGTATATGCCGCTTAAGTTTTCCCCTGGGATTCCGAGAAACATGGGAAGACCTGCGCCTGAGCCTATGAATACAGCGTCAAACCCGTTTTGCATAAGTTCGCTTAGTTTGATGACTTTGCCAACAATTACGTTTGTTTCAATTTTGACGCCTAGACTTTCCACATACTTTACCTCGTCTCTAACAATGTCTTTCGGTAGTCTGAACTCGGGTATTCCGTACATCAAAACGCCGCCAGGAGCGTGAAGAGCCTCAAAAATAGTTACATCGTGCCCCATTTTCGCAAGTTCTGCAGCCGCCGTCAATCCAGCTGGTCCAGACCCTATGATTGCGACCTTTTTTCCTGTTGACGGCATCGTCTTTTTCTTTCGTTTTTCCTTGCTTTCTTGGTCAGCAACAAACCTTTCAAGAGCACCTATGTTAACGGGCTCACCTTTCAAGCCCAGAACACACTTGCCCATGCATTGGTCTTCTTGTGGGCAAACTCTGCCACAGATTGCTGGGAGGCTGTTTTTTTCTCGGATTTTTTCCAGTGCCTCGTCAAACTTGGATTCGCGGATTAATCTGATAAAGGCTGGAATGTCTATGTTAACAGGGCAACCTTCGACGCATTTTGGCACCTTACACTGTAAGCAGCGGTTTGCCTCGGCAATTGCGTCAGTCAAGGAATATCCGAGGGCAACCTCATTGAAAGACCTGATTCTTTCAGCAACATCGCGCTTAGGCATTGGTATTTGGTGAGTTCTAGCCGCCACTTTCATGTTCCTTCTATTAAACGGATTGGATAACTCAATTCGAACGCGTGACTTATAATTATTTTCATTTCCAGTTAACGCCTAAGAAAATTAGGCATAAGACTTTAGGATTACAATTTGGTGTTAGCCAATCTTCTTTCCTGCCAGTTTTTCCATGGCAACGATTGCTGCTTGTGTTCCCTGTTCGCCTAATCCTTCAGCTTCAACTGCCCTTAACATTTGTTGCACCAGAGCCGTTCCAGGTAAAGGAAGACCAATCTCGGCAGCAAAGGACAATACTAGCTTCAAGTCTTTTTGTTGGTGTCTAATCTTGAAGCCAGGTCTCATGTCGCGTTCAACCATTTTAGGTCCAAGGTTAGAAAGCATCCACGAGCCAGCTGCGCCGGCGGTTACAACGTCAAGCAGCTTTCTAAGATCTAGTCCTGCTTTTGCGCCAAGCATCAGTCCCTCACATACCGCTTGGATGTTAAGTGCGCAGATGGTTTGGTTGCACAGCTTTGTTATCTGTCCCATGCCGTTCGGACCCATATGTGTGACTTTTTTTCCAAGAACCTGAAGAATTGGCAGGCATTGGTCAAAGGTTTCTTTTGGTCCACCAACCATTATGGAAAGCGTAGCCTGTTTAGCTCCGATTTCTCCTCCACTGACTGGTGCGTCAAGCATCTTAACTCCCTTTACGCTTAGCTCCTTAGCAATTTTCTGCGTGACTGTGGGTGAGATGGTGCTCATGTCGATGAGAACTAGGCCTTCGTGCGCGCCATGGATCACGCCTTGCGGTCCTAACACTACTTCTTCAACGTCTGAGGAGTCGCTGACCATCGTTATTACAACATCAGACTTCTCCGCAATCTCCTTAGGCGACTCTGCTCCAGAAGCTCCTGTAGCCAACAGGTCATCCATCTTCGATCTGGTTCTGTTCCACACGGTTAGCTTGTAGCCCGCGTTTAAAAGATTCGTAGCCATAGGCTTACCCATGACGCCTAAGCCGATAAAACCGATTTTTTCTGATTTCATGCAGTTAACCACCACAACCATGAACGCCAAACATGTTTTTAAGGTTTTTATCATCTATATCAACGTGAAAAATCAACAAAACTCTTAAGAACGTGATTAAAACAGTTTTATGAATAAATAGAAAGGGCGAGTAGATCAGTTTGGAATGATCGCAGCGTTGGCATCGCTGAGGTCGAGGGTTCAAATCCCTCCTCGTCCATTATTATGCAACCCTAGACTTTCGATATCTCAAGAATACTAAAACTAAAAATACCTTACCAGTACTATTGTAGGTTTATCTTGATAAAAATTGACGGAAGATTAGCATCTAGATTTTTCATAACTTAGAGTATGCTGACATCTAAAGGATCTAACTGAACTAATGCAGGTATTAATGTGGTTTGAAGCAAGTTTTAAGAACCTTAATAGTTTCTATCCTTGTGGGCTGAACCTAAGTATCCTCCCGGAGAACTTGAATTCTCCAATCCAAAGGTAGTTTCCCTCAAAGCAAATGCCTGCTGGCCAAAACAGCTTGTTTCTTCCAATCTCCGGCGTAAGTTCCACAAGGTTTTCTTCTCCTAAAATTACGTCTGGCAGTCGACTTTCAAGAGCGTTCTCTGTCCTGTTCCAGATTAGAACACGATTGTTACACGTGTCAGCCACAAAGAACTTCCCGTCTTTAAGGAGAACGTCCTGTGGGAGATTTATGTGTACACAAGAAATTCCTGTCCCAGACGAATTCAATGCAAAGTCGCTGATCTTAAAGATTCTTACCTTTTCAAAAGACGATGCCTCTGTCGCTGCAACTGCTAGATATTTTCCGTCGCTTGAAAGTCTCGTGGTTTGCTCCACATTTAGGATATACGTGGGTTCAGTCTCATTCGTAGGGATTCCGCTCCAAACATAAATCTTGCCAGATGCCTTATCCGACAGATAGAAGTATTTACCATCGTAGGCTACACCTCTCAAATCCCGAAGCTCCACACTTCCAATGTGACCAGTAAGAATCTGGTTTGGCAACTCGCCGTTTAGCGGCAATTTAAACCAGATATAAACAAAGTTACGACCAGCCAAAATTAACGTTCCATTAAAGAGACAATTGTCCCAAGGAGCTTCTGGCAGCTCATACACAATATCCGGGTAGGCTCCGCTTTCGTCAGGTAACGATCTCCAGACGTAAAGTTTTCTGTCAAAATCCGACGAAACAAAAAGACTGTTTCCGTCAGAAGCAGGAACCGGGTTCGTAATGAAAAAGTTAGTTTCAAGAGTATTTGCGGACAAGTCTGGCGCACCGATGACGAAATCAGGATCTCTTACACCTTCAGGCACACCGTCAAAGACAACGATCTTATTTCCATTCCCAGAGCAAACATAAATCTTACCATCAGCATAAGCAACGCCGCCGTAATCTCCCCCAAAGGTCCACCTCGCTGAACCAGTTTGCCCATCCTGCCTAATCTCTAAATCTGGTTCATCAGAAGCTGATGTTGGAAAAGAGTTCCAAATTTTGAGGCTACTTCCAAGCAGTATCAGCCTTCCCTCACCAACAAACGTTCCCATCATCCAATCTACCATGTAAAAATCATAAGGCTGGTCGTTGACTGTTGGAAAGGTTTTCCAGAAAAACGTTACACTCTGACTTACACCGTTTACTTGTACACGAGGATTATGATCTGCCACAATCAAACAGTTGCCGTCACTCGTAATGTGCCTTGGAGTTCCTAGACTTCCTCTGAGAAAAACGTCAGCGTTCTGGTTATTCACGACTGGAAAAGAGTTCCAGATAAGAACTGTGCCGCTTCTAGTGCTTGATGCTACAAGCTTTGTTCCGTCAGTCCACACTCCCCAAGGCCACGCGGCAGCCAAAACTAAATCTGCAGGCTGCCCGTTTACGGTTGGAAACGTATTCCACACCAGTATTCTTTCGTTGTATGTGTCTGCCACAACTACGCGGGTTCCGTCAGTTGCAACAGAGATAGGCCAATTAAGTTCATCCATTCCTTTTCCAGGACTGTTAGAGTAAAAGTTTTTTTGTCCAAGAACAACATCAGGAGGTGTATTGGCTTCAGGAGGAGAATTCCATATCAAAATTCTGTTATTCCAAGTGTCAGCAACCAAGACATGTGTGCCATCCGAACAAATACTACCAGGATGATTAAAAAGTAAAGGTCCACCTGAATTGTTAAAATCTATGCCAGACAACATGATGTCTGCGTCTTGCCCCGTTACAAACCAGCCTGAAGTATTTTTAGGCGCAATTCGGTAGGTTGAATTCGTGAAATAAACCGAGAAGCCTCCTGAAATGGGAGGCTGCGGTGTGCCACCATCAGGAATACTTGGTTCAATATAGGTCTTATAATACATCTTATATGTTCCATCGGGCATCCTCACTACTGCAGGGTCGCCAACACCCAAACGGTCAAGTGATCCTTCGCCTCCAGGTTCAAGTCTTATTCCCTCTAATTGCCAGTTTTTGCCGTCTTGTGAGAAAGCTGAAAATATGCATAGTCCTTTTCCTGGAACGTGGGAGTGGTAATAGATTCTGTATCCGTTCTCTACTTGAACCGTGCATGTTACTGAGCCGCCTATAGGCAGCTCCGCTTCTCGTGTGAACGTTAATCCATCAGTGGAAGTCAACGAAATCGTGGTTGGTCCTTTTGACACAAATATTCTCCAGACATCACCCATCCTTATGGCATCTGGGTCTGTAATCGATTCTTCTTGGTATCTAGATCCGCTTTCCTGTTGGAAAGAGACGCCATCGGTTGATATTGCTGAATAAATTTCATCTTGCTTATTAGGAGTCATATAGGATGCGTAAAGGCGATATTTTCCACTAGGCAAGAGAACAACGTCTGGGTCGACCCACTCAGGTGAGAGTCCAACAACCTTCTTGAAAATCCAACTGGAATTGTTGAAAATAGCTACCGAGATTCCGCCGTTCTTATAATCAACATAATATACTCTGACTCTTCCATTCTTATCCAATATTACGTCGGGAACCGAAGCTTGATCTGAAAGAATAAAGTTACTTTTTACCCACGTCAACCCGTCAACAGACGTTGCCTCCATTATCCTGTGTTTCCAAGGACCATCCACATTTGGATCAACGCCAGGAGGGGGCGAACCCTGTCCAACTCCAGGTTGAATGTCGCTTACAAGAGAAGTTGATTCGTCATTTGCTGGTTGATTATTGTTTTGTGTTAGGAAATATGCCGTAATTCCCGAAAAAACGCAAATCACAGCAATGATGAGAAAAATGATTGTCTTTCTCAATATAGGTCAACCGAATCCATTTAGTTGAAAATGTTTAAAAAAATTTATGCACTAGAAAACTATGTTGAATTGTTTTGTTCAGATTGCACCTTTGTCAAGGAAAAAACAAGACGCGTAACGATTTTTCACAACTTCAAGTTTTACATACGCCATAATTTCCAAAAAGCACAACGTTTTTTTCCAGACCACATGAAATTTTTTATCTAACATTAATAGAATTAAATTAAACTAAAATGGGGTTACTGCAATGGAAAAAACTGATTACACTCCTTCACCCGAGAACCTTAGAATGCGGCAATGGTTTCAAGATTCAAAATTCGGAATGTTCGTTCACTGGGGAGTCTACAGTATTTTAGGCGAAGGAGAATGGGTAATGCATAATAAAAAAATGACGGTGGAGGAATACGAGAAGCTTCCTTCGCTGTTTAATCCGACAGAGTACGACCCGTCCGAGTGGGTGAACATCGCGAAAAATGCAGGAATGAAATACATAACATTCACAAGCAAGCATCATGATGGTTTTGCCATGTATGATTCCAAAGTCAGCGATTGGGACATCGTAGACCGAACGCCATATAAAAAAGATGTGCTGAAAATGCTGGCAGACGAGTGTAAGAAACAGAACATAAGGCTCTTCATTTACTATTCTCATCTTGACTGGCACCACCCGGATTATTATCCTCGAGGAAGAACAGGACAGTTCAGTGGACGTCTGAACAACGGAGACTTCAACAAATATCTCGAATACATGAATGCACAGATTGCAGAACTATGCAGTGGCCATTATGGCAAAATTGGAGGAATATGGTTCGACGGCTGGTGGGATCAACAGTTAAAGAGACCGGGTGAACCAGTAAAGAAGACTCAGGTAGACTGGAAGCTTGAAAAAACCTACAACCTCATTCATGAACTGCAGCCTCAGGCATTGATTGGAAACAACCATCACGTGGCACCTTTTCCAGGAGAGGATTTTCAAATGTACGAGAAGGATCTTCCTGGTCAAAACACGACTGGATTCAGTGGCGACGCGGAAATTGGAAGCCTTCCCTTAGAAACATGTGAAACCATGAACGACTCTTGGGGCTATAACAAAACTGACATGAATTTTAAGAGCGCAACAACCTTGATACGCTACTTGGTTCGAGCAGCTGGCTTGGATGCGAACTTTCTTCTTAACGTGGGACCAATGCCCAATGGCAAGATCCAAACTGAGTTCATTGAGCGACTTAATGAGATTGGGAAATGGATGGCTAAGTATGGCGACTCAATTTATGGAACAAGAGGTGGCCCTGTTAAGCCTTCTGAGAGCTATGTGGCAACCTGTAAAAAGAATAGAATCTTCTTGCACGTTCTTGACTGGAGAGGCGAGGATAAAATATTTGTTCCTTTTGACGCTAAGAGGGTTTTAAATGCTTGGTTAATGGATGACGACGTAAGTGTTCAAATTCATAAACACAGGCAAGGGTTCACGGTCACTGTTCCGAAAGATAAGCAAAACAACATTGACACAATAATTGTTCTTGAGAATTAATTTATGCAAAGGCATCAAACCGAAACTCGATTCAGCAACATTACCTTAACTAGTTGAAAATGTTTTGAACTCTGATAATGTTTTTGAACTGAACTTAAGGCGTTGTAACCGCAAATTCTGTTTCCTTTACGCCCTTTAATGTACTAAGTTTATCGCCAAGTTCTCTAACGTCTTTAGCTTTTCCCTTAACCGCTATTATTTCTAAACATTTGTTTCTTGCTAAGTGAATATGCATTGTAGACGAGATTATGCCTTCGAAGCTGTGCTGAACCTCGACAATACGGTTTAGTAAACCTGGCTTGTCCAAATAGTAAATTATGACAATTACACCTGCAACTTCTTCTGTTGAGCTGAAAGTCCATTTATGTTCGCTTATAAAGTTGCGGAAGGCGTCATGCGCGGCTCTTGACCTGTTGTCGTAGCCTTTTTCTTTCCACACTGCGTCAAATTCTTTCACTAATTTTGGCGGAAGAGACACGCTGAATCGAACTACGCCTACTGTTGTTGATTGTTCTTCATTCATGGTTTATTATAAATTCGGAAAAGGCTTATAAGTGAGGTGTTACGTTTTTTATAAAACGTGTTATTCAACTGGTGACGGACATGACCTACTTCAAAACAAAGGATATCGCAGCAATAACAGTGTTCGCAGCACTATGGGGAGTCTTGAACTCTCTGATTTCACCAATCTTCTTCCAAATATTTCATCTTCCATTCATGTGCGATCTGATTGGATTTTCATCAATAATCCTTGCAACGTGGTACGTCAGAAAACTCGGAACAGCAACAATGGTCGGCATTATTGCCACAATAATAAACTTCATTTTCATGCCTACTGCTATGCACTTCCTCGGTTTTACTGCTGCCTCTATCATGTTTGACATACTAGCTTTCATAATAGGTCATAAACGGATGTTCAACAAAAAACTCGTTGGATCAATCAGCCTGTTCACAATTTCAGTACTATCAGCAGCAACAGCTGGAATCATAATAGCATCCTTCTTCATGACGCCAGCTGCATTAAAAAATTGGGGAGGCACTTTGGGTTGGGCTGGTTTACACGCTGTAGGCGGGGTCATAGGTGGAACGATAGGTGTTGTGTTAATGAATGCCCTGATTTTGAGAGGAATACAACCCTCCGAAAAGTAATTTGCTAAACAACAAGGATCAAAAGGCTTAATCAAATCTTTTTATACCAAAAATATAAAGAGTTCTCTATTCATGTCGAGTGACTTTCAGTTTTCTGAAAAAAGGCTAACCTAAATGAGAAGGAAGGCAGAGTCAAAAACAAAAAAGTTACTATTAATGGGAAGCAGTGCCTTTAGGGCAAAGGAATTACCTGTTGAGATAAAAGAAAGAATAGACGAAGCCATAAACAGCGAGGTGACAATTATCGTAGGCGAGGCTTATGGAGCATGCAGATTGTTCCAAGATTACCTTGCCTTTAAGGATACAGAAACGTGGTCGTTGGACACGCAGTAAAAATAAGGTATAACGCAGGTAACTGGAAAGATTTTCAGTATGGTCGAAACCTGAAAGAAAGAGAGCGACGAATGATTGAGGATTGTGACTTCGCAATTGTTATTTGGGTGAATAAAAGTGGCGTAATTGCTGAAAACCTTGAATTACTCAAAAGGCTGAGAAAACCATCTTTCCTTTTCGAGTATTCGAGCGAAACCAGCATTATAAAGGCTAGAGAAATTGACGTTGAACGGATCTATGACCTATTTTATTACATGAAGGAACATTACAGAAAACAAAAAAGACAAAATGGAAATTGAAATGGTCAATCAATGAATAGATTAACTGACGTAATTACTTTCTAAACAAGATTGGTCATTTTTTTAGGAAACACAGAAATAGCTCTTAGTAGGAATAACACACAAATCCAAATCACGATTGTTCAGGAGAAAAAAGGAAATGGAATCCAAGACTCGGATTGGTATAATCGGTGTGGGACAGATAGGAAAAGCCCACTTAAGTAACTATGCGAAGATACCTGAAGTTGAGGTTGTTGCCGCCGCAGACATCAACGAATCTGAACTGAAAAGAGTTGCTGAGATGTTCAAGATTCCTTCAACATACACGAATTTCCGTGAACTGTTGGACCGCGACGACATTGAGGCGGTTGATGTTTGTCTCCACAACAATCTGCATGCTCCTGTGACGATTGAAGCGTTGCGGAAAGGAAAAAACGTGTACTGCGAGAAACCTATGGCGGGGACATACATTGATGCTAAAGCAATGTTTGAGGCATCTCAGAAGTATGGCCGAAAGCTCAGTATTCAACTTTCGACACTGTTCACAAAGGAGACGAAGGCAGCTAAACGTTTAATTGATGAAGGAAAACTTGGGCACCTTTATCATGCTAGGTCAACAGGCTTCCGTCGAAGGGGTCGTCCTTACGTGGATGGTTACGGCTCGATGAACTTTGTCCAGAAACACATTTCAGCTGGCGGAGCACTTTACGATGTGGGCGTCTACCACATCGCTCAAATGAACTATTTGTTGAATTTGCCGAAGGTTGAACGTATCAGCGGAAAGATCTATCAAGAAACCGACATGGACGAAGGTAGAAGGAAGGCAAGTGGCTACAATGTTGAGGAGCTTGGCCTAGGACTGGTTCGATTTGAGGGAGGATTAACGCTTGATATTATTGAATCTTGGGCTGTTCATCTAAACCCGTTTGAAGGCAGCTACATATTAGGTTCCAAAGGCGGCATTCGGCTGTATCCATTCAGCTTCCACACGACGTTTGGCGACATGGATATGGACGCAACCTTTAACCTTGACGCTGCAGACTGGAGGTGGCATCAGCTTCGAGAAAATGAGAATGCTTACGATTCGCCTCAACATCATTGGGTTGCGGCGTTAAGAGGCTTTGTTCAACTGCTTCCTACAGCTCAGGTTGCGCTTCAAACGATGCTTATCAGCGAGGGCATCTATCTTTCAGACACGTTAGGACGAGAAGTTACGGCTGAAGAAGTTGAGAAAAACTCGAAGTCAACGGCCCTTAAACTTTAATTTTTTTTATCCACTATCTTTTCTTTCTAGTTAAGAGGTTCGTTATCGTTTAGACTTTTCTATGTTTTTGTGTTTCCGTATATTTCTGCATAATAGAAAGCTTATTATTGGTTTTTCGAGGAGTTGAAATTTCACGGTGACTGTCTCCCATGTCTAGACGGTCTCAATTCGAAATATACATTGACATTCTCAAAGCTGTTTCTGAAGGCAGACATAAACCTACGCACATAATGTATCGTGCAAATTTAACTTGGAAGAGATTAAAGAAACACACGGAGTTTCTCGTTGCTCACGGTCTCTTATTTGAAGAAAACAATGGCGAAACAAAAGTTTTCAACCTTACACCTAACGGCAAAGAACTAGTTTGGTATCACATGAAAATTGTAAGAGAAACCCTTCAAACAAAAAAGACTGTGCCAACAAAAGTAGATTTTCTCGCTTGTTTGTCATTTCAGAAATAATGCATGTAAATCTTTTATATGATAAATGTTTCTTTGGCTTTATGAACTAATTTTATTTATGTTGTTCATATTATCCAAGTTGTTGTAAGAATTCTATATTGTAAAATAGAAAAATATATATGGTTTCAATTGTTATTTTTTGCAAACCTCTATGGGGGTTAACGCAATCTTTGAAGAAGCTGGACTGCTGGGAAACATTGCGATACTTATTGCGTCTCTTTTCGCTCTAGACAAATCCAGCGACGTAACAATAGACAACTCAGTGAAAGTTGCCGACGTAACTGGCCTTGGAAAAACGACTATAGGATTTCTGCTTGTTGCCTTTTCTACGTCTTTACCTGAACTGTCCGTGTCAATTTTCGCTGCGATAGGTCAGGAAAACATCAGCGTTGCAATTGGCAACGTTTTAGGTTCAAACATCGTAAACATTTGCTTGATACTCGGCATCTGCTTCCTTTTAGTTGCCATTAAAAACTCAGGTAGGTTAACATTTCCAACTTCATTTGAAAGAGAGGAGGCACAAAGCCTATATTTTGGCCTTTTTATCGCCTCAATAATTCCGTTAGCCCTTGTATACATAGGAGAAGCAAGTAGGTTCATCGGCTTAATTCTCATTATTCTCTTTGTATACAACTCAATTCAGCTTTCCAGAGGAGGAGCTGGAAAAGAAAAGAAGAAAGAAGCAAAGACTTCCAAGGCTGGCAAGCAGATGCTTAACAAGTATATTGCGTGGACTTTTCTTGGAGCAACAGGTGTTGTTGCTAGCTCATATTTTATTGTTGAATCCGCCTCTTACATCGCTATCGAAGTTGGTGTTCCCAGAATCGTTATTGGAGCCACGATTGTTGCTTTTGGAACAAGTTTACCTGAACTTGTGACAAGCATCGATGCAACAAAGAAAGGGCATATAGAAGTTGCACTGGGCAACGTCATTGGAAGCGGGTTCATAAACATTACGTTAATTCTTGGAGTAGCATTAATTAGTTCCAGCTTAACGGTTAACATGGCTGCCTTCTCAAACTTGGTTATATTCTCAATTATTGCCAACCTGTTCATTTGGTATTTTCTGACAAACCAAAGAATTAGTTGGAGAGAAGGATTAATGTTGCTTTTCTTGTACTTTCTTTTCTTAATGATAATGTTGAGAGGGTATTGAACATAATTTTTTAATATAAATACCCTATTAACCAAAAAGTGCCATTAATCTAGAAATTAATAGGAGCCCCAGTCTTTGATTGACAAACAAAATTTAGGCCAAAAAGCCTCAAGCCTCCTCTTGAAAGGTTTCAATTGCAGCCAAAGCGTCTTGCTCACAATGTTTGGGCATTGGGAAATTAAAGACGAATTAGTTCCTAGGATCGCCACAGGTTTTGACGGCGGCATAGGAAGATGCGGCTCTGTTTGTGGTGCATTAACAGGCGGCATCGTGGCGTTGGGGGCAAAGTTTGGAACCGACGAGCCTTCAGCGGAAAAGCGGCTTAGGACATACGAGATTTCAAGAAGATTTTTTAGAGTTTGAAAAACGAAATGGCAGCGTTCTTTGCAGGGATCTTATTGGATACAATCTTTCTGACCCTGTTGAGTATGAAAAGGCGATGGAAGATAATGTTTTCCAGAAAAAATGCGCTGAATACGTTACAACAGCCATAGTGCTTCTTTTGGAGATAACTGAAGAAAAGAACGTGTAACGTTGTCTGACTGCTGGAAATTTTTTGAAACAAAAGGTTCTCTTCAAATTGCGGAATTTTAATATCCTTATCTGCGTATTGATCTTTATGGATGGTGTCAAAAGTTGGACTTTATGGAAGTTGTGAAAAATCGTAGAAGCATAAGGCGATATAAACC